>Ga0224500_10000080_pt1 | contig 67181 bp, 62 predicted proteins | sample SF_Oct11_sed_USG_FD_168126 | JGI IMG/M metagenome (GOLD analysis project Ga0224500, IMG submission 168126) | Sediment microbial communities from San Francisco Bay, California, United States - SF_Oct11_sed_USGS_4_1 | ecosystem: Environmental > Aquatic > Marine > Sediment | place: USA: California...
CGGCGAGCGCGCGGAACAGGCCCAGCTGCGTGCCCAGGTCAATCAGGTGCATCGCGTTGAAGCCGCGGCGCCACTCGAAGATCTTCGCGACCTGCTCGTCGGCGGTCGGCGCGGCGGGTGCGGCGTCGTTCGTTCCGGCAGCCACGGCCCTCTACCCTTCAGGCGATGTGCCGGATGGTGCCGCGAATGCGACGCGGCGGCAATCGCCCGCTACCCGGACGGCCCCCGCACCACGCCGCGCGCGAGCAGGCCGGCGACCGCGTCCGCCGGCAGGCCGGCCTCGCGCAGGACCTCCGCGCCGTGTTCGCCGTGCGCGGGCGCCTCGCGGCCCGGGACGAACGCCTGGCCGCCGATGCGAAACGGCGGCGCGCACTGCCGCATGCCGCCCACCTCCACGGGCATGCCGCGCGCGACGAACTGCTCGTCGGCGAGCGCCTCGTCGAGCGTGAGGACGGGCGTGACGCAGCAGTCGAGCGCGTCGAAGCGCCGCGTCCAGTCGGCGAGCGTGCGCGCGCCGAAAACTTCCTGAAGCTCGCGGCGCACGCGAGCGCCCTCGACGCCGCGCGCCAGCCCGAACGGGACGAGGTCGTCGCGACCGATCGCCGCGCACAGCACGCGCCAGAACTTGTCCTCGAGCGCGCCGACCGCGAGCCAGCGGCCGTCGGCCGTGCCGTAGACGCCGTAGCACGGCACGCCGCCGGTGAGCAGGTCCTCGCCGCGCGGCAGCGTGCGGCCGTGCTGCTCGAGGGCGTGCAGCGCGAAGACGTTGTGCGCGAGCGACGCGTCGGCCATCGCGACGTCGACATACGCGCCGCGCCCGTTGCGCTGGGCGCCGACCAGCGCGGCGAGGATCGCGATCGCCGCGCTGGCCGCGCCGCCGAGCAGGTCGGCGATCTGCAGGTTGCACAGCGCGGGCGGGCCGCCGGCGGCGCCGGTCTGGTCGAGCACCCCGGCGTAGCCCAGATAGTTGACGTCGTGCCCCGCCTTGCGTGCGCGCGGGCCGTCCTGCCCGTAGCCGCTGATCGACGCGCACACGACGCGCGGGTTCGCGGCCGCCAGCACCGCGTAGTCGAGCCGCAGCGACGCCATGACGCCGGGCCGGAAGCTCTCGACGACGACGTCGGCCGTGCGCGCGAGGGCGAGGAACGCCTCGCGGCCGGCCGCGTCCTTGAGGTCGATGGCCAGCGAGCGCTTGCCGCGGTTCACCGCGCGGTAGAACGCGCTGACCTGGCCCGGCCTCGCGTCCAGCGAGCGCGCGTAGTCGCCCGCGCCGGTGTCCTCGACCTTGATCACGTCGGCGCCCAGGTCCGCGAGGTAGAGCGTGCACACCGGGCCGGGCAGCAGGCGCGTGAGGTCGAGCACGCGCACGCCTGCCAGCAGGTTCGGTGCGTCCTTCACCCGAACTCGCCCGCGCCGGGGATGCCGAGGTCGCGCTTGATCGCCGCCGCGACTGCGAGCGCCCCGGCAAGCGTGGGAGCGAGGCAGGTGACGTGGCCCATCTTGCGCCCGCGCCGCGGCTCGGCCTTGCCGTAGAGGTGCAGCTTCGCCTGCGGGTGCCTCAGCACGCACGTCCAGTCCGGCTCGCGCGGCGCGGCGGAGGCGCCCTCGAACCAGACGTCGCCCAGCAGGTTCACCATCACCGCGGGCTCGTGCTGGCGCGTGTCGCCGAGCGGCAGCCCCGCCAGCACGCGCGCCTGCTGCTCGAACTGCGAGGTGACGCAGGCGTCGATCGTGTAGTGCCCGCTGTTGTGCGGCCGCGGCGCCAGCTCGTTGACCAGCAGGGCGCCGTCGCGCGTCACGAACATCTCGACGCAGAGCACGCCGCGGTAGTCGAGCGCGGCTGCGACCCGCGTCGCGATCTCCCGCGCGCGCTCCGCCAGCGCGGCTTCGACGCGCGCCGGCACGATCGACACGTCCAGGATGCCCTCGCGGTGGCGGTTCTCCGCCACCGGCCAGGTCGTCGTCGCGCCCGCGTCGCTCCGCGCGACGATCACCGACACCTCGCACGCGAGGTCGGCGAGCTTCTCCAGGACGCAGGGCACCTTGCCCATCGCGCGGAATGCGGCGACGACCTCGGCGGCGGTCGCCACGCGCGCCTGGCCCTTGCCGTCGTAGCCCAGCCGCGCGCTCTTCACGATGCCGGGGACGAGCGCGGGGTCGACGTCCGCAGCCTCGCGCTCTGAGCCGACCACGGCGAACGGCACGACCGCGAAGCCGTGGTCGCGCAGGAACGTCTTCTCGCGGATGCGGTCCTGCGCGATCGCGACGCTCGCGGCGGCGGGCGTGACACGCGCGCTGCGCGCGAGGTACTCGAGCGCGGCGGCCGGCACGTTCTCGAACTCGGTCGTCGCCGCGCGCGCCAGCGCGGCGAGCCGCGCAAGGCCCGCCGGCGCGAGGTAGTCGGCGTGGATGTGGCGGTCGGCCACGCTGCCCGCCGGGCTGTCCGCGCCCGGGTCGAGCACGGCGACCCTGTAGCCGAGGCTCTGCGCCGCCATGCAGAACATGCGGCCGAGCTGCCCCCCGCCGAGCAGCCCCAGCCATTGCCCGGGCGGGATCGGCGCGTCGTCGGATCCCGGTCCCGCCACGGCTATCCCGCCTTTCCGCCCTCCGGCGGCACGCGCATCGCCCGCGCCGTCGCGGTCTGTTTCAGGCGGAATGCGGCGAGCTTGCGCGCCACGACCGGATCGCCGAGCGCGATCAGCGCGGCCGCGAAGAGGCCGGCGTTCGCCGCGCCGGCCTCGCCGATGGCGAACGTGGCCACAGGGACGCCCTTCGGCATCTGCACGATCGACAGCAGCGAGTCCTCGCCGCGGAGGTACTTCGACGGCACGGGGACGCCGAGCACCGGAAGCGTGGTCTTCGCCGCGAGCATCCCCGGCAGGTGCGCGGCGCCGCCCGCGCCGGCGACGATGCAGCGCAAGCCGCGGGGCAGCGCATCCTCGGCGTACTCGAACATGTCGTCGGGCATGCGGTGCGCGGACAGCACGCGCGCCTCGTAGGCGATGCCGAACGCCTCGAGCTGCGCCGCCGCGTGGCGCATGACCTCCCAGTCGCTGTCGCTGCCCATGACCACGCCCACCAGCGGCGCCGCGGACTTGCGTTGTGGCATCGGAATACCTCGCGTGGACGGGGCGCGCGCCGGAGCCGGGGCTTGCGCGCGAAGCGTGCGCCGATTCTAGCAAAGCACCTCTGGCAACCGTGTTCGAGGCCAGCTATGCCGCTTGACCTCGAACACGGTTGCATGCGGAACCTCTGCGCCGCCGTCCGGTCCTCCTTTGGAGCCGCCCGGCATGGTCCGGTTGTGGACCCCCGCCGCCTCGCGGAGAATAGGCACGTGATCCGAACAGCCACCATCCTTGCGGCAACCCTGCTCGCCGTCGCGCCCGCGGCGGCGAGCGATGCCGAATTCCTCGCCGCGAAGGCGGCATTCGAGAAGGGCGACGAGCGCGCGCTGGTCGCGTTGCAGCCGAAGGTCGCGGGCCACGACCTCGCGCCCTACGTCGAGTACTGGCGGCTCAAGCTCGGCCTCGCCGCGGCGGACGCGCAGGACGTCCGCGCGTTTCTCTCGCGCCACGCGGGCTCGCCGCTCGCGGAGCAGCTGCGCGCCGACTGGCTGAAAGCCCTCGGCCAGAAGGGCGAGTGGGCGCTGTTCGCGCAGGATTACGTCGCGACGGGCAGCGAGGACGCGGAGCTCGCGTGCCACACCGCGCAGTGGCGGCGCGGCAGCGAAGGCGACGCGGCGCTCGCAGCCGTGAAGCCGCTGTGGTTCAGCGGACGCGCGACGCCGGACGCGTGCGCACCGCTCTTCGCCGCGCTGTTCGCGCGCGGGGAGCTCAAGGAGGCCGACCGCTGGGCGCGCGTGCGCCTCGCCACGGAGGCGGGCAGCGTGCGGCTGGCGCAGTCGCTCGCGGTCGAGGCCGGAGCTGCCGAGCGCGACTGGCGGCGCGTCGAGGGCAACCCGCTCGCCGCGCTGCAGTCGGCGGCGTTCGCGTGGCGGCAGCCGCAGGGCCGCGAGTCGGCGCTCTTCGCGCTGGAGCGCGCGGCGCGCAAGGACGCCGCTGCCGCGCGGGCGGCCTGGGTGCGCGTGCGCGCGCAGCTTCCCGAGTCCGACCGGCGCTACGGCGACGGGCGTCTCGCGTTCCACGCCGCGCGGTCGCACGTCGCGGAGGCGCACCTGTGGTTCCGCGAAGCCGGCGGGCGGCAGCTCAACGACGAGCAGCACGCGTGGCGCGTGCGCGCCGCGCTCCGCGCAGCGAGCTTCGAGGACGTGCTGCGCGCGATCGACGAGATGCCCCCTGCGCTCGCCGCCGAGCCGGCGTGGCGCTACTGGAAGGCGCGCGCGCTCGCGGCGCAGGGCAACGCCGACGAGGCGAAGGCGCTCTACGCCGGCCTCGCGCCCGCGTGGCACTTCTACGGCCTGCTTGCGGCGGAGGCCCTGGGCCTGCCGATCGAGCCCAGGAGCCAGCCGTTGCCCATCGGGGACGACGCGCTCGCGAAGTTCGGCGCACGCCCCGAGGTCCGGCGCGTGGTCAAGCTGGCCGAGCTCGACATGCGACCGGAGTCGCTGCGCGAGTGGCAGCCGGTGGTGCGCGGGCTCGACGACGAGGCGCTGCTGCTCGCGTCCGAGTACGCGCGGCGCGCCGGGCTCAACGACCGCTCGATCAACACCGCCGAGCGCACCGCGGCGCGGCACGACTTCGCGCTGCGCTACCCGACGCCGTTCCGCCCGCACTTCGAGGCCGCAGCGAAGGCGCACGACGTCGACGCCGCGCTGCTCTTCGCCATCGCGCGCCAGGAGTCGCGCTTCGTGCCCGACATCGTGTCGTCGGCGGGCGCGCAGGGGCTGATGCAGCTGATGCCGGCCACCGCGCGCTGGGTGGCGCGGCAGCTCGGGCAGAACGGCTATCGCAGCGCGCAGATCGCCGACGTCGAGACGAACACGAGCTTCGGCGCCTACTACTTCCGCTACTGGCTGGAGCGCCTCGACAGCCATCCGGCGCTCGCGGCCGCCGCCTACAACGCCGGCCCCGGCCGCGCGCAGGCGTGGCGTCCGGACGCGGCACTCGACGGCGCGGCGTGGGTCGAGACGATCCCGTTCAACGAGACGCGCGACTACGTCAAGAAGGTGCTCGCCAACGCGATGCTCTACACGCGCGCGCTGGGGCAGGCGCACGTGCCGCTGACCGCGCGGCTGGCCACGGTCGGGCCGCGCAACGGCACGGCGTCGGCCGCTCCCGCCGGGCCGGTCGCCTCCAACTGATGAAACGTCCCCCGCGCTCGCTTCGCTCGCTTCCCCCCAGGGGGGCGGGTCAGCGGCCAGGGACGGCCCGGCGCCGCTGACATGCCCCGCGACGTCCTCGTCCTCGGCGGCACCGGCTTCGTCGGCCGGCACGTCGTCGCCAAGCTCGCCGCGCAGGGCCACCGCGTCGTGGTGCCCACGCGCCGCCGCGACCGGGCGCGCGAGGTCGTGCTGCTGCCCACCGTCACCGTCGTCGAGGCCAGCGTGAGCGACTCGCGCCGGCTGGCGGAGCTGGTCGCTCGCGCGGACTGCGTGGTGAACCTGGTCGGCATCCTGCACGAGCAGGGACGCGAGACGTTCGCCGCCGCGCACGTCGAGCTGCCGCGCAGCGTGGTGGCGGCGTGCAAGTCGGCGGGCGTGCGCCGCCTGGTGCACATGAGCGCGCTCGGCGCGTCCGCCGACGGGCCGTCGCGCTACCAGCGCAGCAAGGGGGAGGCCGAGGCGCTGGTGGCGGCGTCCGGCCTCGACTGGACGATCTTGCGGCCGAGCGTGATCTTCGGCCGCGGCGACTCGTTCCTCGCGATGTTCGCGAAGCTGCTCCGCCTGATGCCGGTGGTGGCGCTCGCCGCGCCGAACGCGCGCTTCCAGCCGGTGTGGATCGGCGACGTCGCGCACTGCTTCGCGCACAGCGTCGACGACGCGCGCACGATCGGGCAACGCTACGACCTCTGCGGGCCGCAGGTCTACACGCTGCGCGAGCTGGTCGCCTACGTCGGCCGGGTGAGCGGTCACCCGCGGCCGATCGTGCCGCTCGGCCCCGGCCTCTCGGCGCTGCAGGCGCGCCTCCTCGAGCTCCTGCCGGTCAAGCTGATGACGCGCGACAACCTCGCGTCGATGAGCCGCGACAACGTGAGCGACGCGCCGTTCCCGCCGGTGTTCGGCATCGAGCCCCGGGCCCTCGAGGCGATCGCGCCGGAGTACCTCGGCGCCGCGTCGGCCCGCAGCCGCTACGACGAGTTCCGCGCCCACGGCGGACGCTAGCTGCGCGATGCAGGGCGACATGGGCAACGCAGACGGGTGCGCGGTGCGCGCCGCTTCGTGCCGTTGCCGGCGAGCGCCCGACGGGCTGCCCCCGGGCCGGCCGCGCGATCCGTAGGCCCGCCGATGCGCAAGCCGCTCCCGCAACCGGTGCGCGTCTATCGCGTCGGCGGCTCGGTGCGCGACGAGTTGCTAGGACTGCCCGTCGCGGATCGCGACTGGGTCGTCGTCGGCGCGACGCCCGAGATCATGGTCGCCTCGGGCTACCGCCCGGTGGGCCGCGACTTCCCGGTTTTCCTGCACCCGGAGACGCACGAGGAGTACGCGCTCGCGCGCACCGAGCGCAAGTCGGGCGCCGGCTACCGCGGCTTCGCGTTCTTCGCCTCGCCCGAGGTGACGCTGGAGGACGACCTCGCGCGCCGCGACCTCACGATCAACGCGATGGCGCGCGCCGACGACGGAACGCTCGTCGATCCCTACGGCGGCGAGCGCGACTTGCGCGAGGGCGTGCTGCGCCACGTCTCGCCGGCGTTCGCCGAGGATCCGCTGCGCGTGCTGCGCGTCGCGCGCTTCGCCGCGCGCTTCGGCTTCCGCGTCGCGCCGGCGACCGCGAAGCTCATGCGGGCGATCGCCGCCGCGGGCGAGCTGCCGACGATCGCGCCCGAGCGCGTGTGGACGGAACTCGCGCGGGGGCTGATGGAGGCGCATCCGTCGCGCATGCTCGTGGTGCTCGAGCGTTGCGGCGCGCTCGACGCGCTGCTGCCCGGCGTCGGCGGCGGCCCGGGCGTCGCGCGTGCGCTGGACCATGGTGCGCGGCGCGGGTTCGCGCTGCCGGTGCGCTACGCGGTCCTCGCGAACGGATTCGGCGCGCCGGTGCCGGCGGACGCGCGCGCCCGCGTACGGCGTGCCGAGCGCATCTCGCGACACCTGTGCGTGCCCGCCGACTGCCGCGAACTGGCACGGCTCGCCGCGCGTTGGCGCGACCGCGTGCAGGGAGCCTCCGGTCTGACGCCCGCGGCGTGGCTGCGCCTGTTCGACGCCGCCGACGCGCTGCGCCGGCCGGAGCGACTCGATGCGCTGGTGGACGCCTGCGAGTGCGACGCGCTCGCGCGTCCGGGCGCGCGCGGTCCCTATGCGCCGCGCCGGCTGGTGAACGAGGCGTTCGCTGCGACGCGCGGCGTCGACGCCGGCGCGATCGCGACGATGGTCATCGCGCGCGCGTCGGCGCGCGGCGAGCGCGCCGGGGGCGAGGCGATCGCGAAGGCGGTACGGGAGGCGCGGTTGCGCGCGTTGCGCGCGAGTCAGACCCGGTAGGCGACCGCCCGCATCACGTCGGCGGCGACGCGCATCAGTCCGCGCACCGGGAACGGCAGCGGCGCGCCGCCGGCGGCGAGCGCCATCGCGCCGTGGCGCGCCTCGTCGTCGCGCATCTGCTCGACGATCGCGCGGCTGCGCGCGTCGTGCGGCGGCAGCTTCTCCATGTGGCCGGTCAGGTGCTCCTCGACCTGCCGCTCGGTCTCGACGACGAAGCCGAGGTTGACGGCGTCGCCGGCGACTCCGGCGGCGACGCCGATCGCGAACGACCCCGCGTACCAGAGCGGGTTGAGCAGCGAAGCGCGCGAGCCGAGCTCCTCGAGCCGGCTTCCGGTCCACGCGAGGTGCTCCTCCTCCTCGCGCGCGGCCTGCGCGAACTGCCCGCGGATCGCGGGATCGCGCGCCACGAGCGCCTGCGCCGCGTAGAGCGCCTGCGCGCACACCTCGCCGGTGTGGTTGACGCGCATGAGGCCCGCCGCGTGCAGCCTCTCGGCGTCGGACATCTCTGCGTCGGGAATGCCGGCGCCGGGCACCGGGCGCCCCGACGAAGCCACGCCGGCGAGCGTGCGCAGGCCGCGGTCGAAGCCGCCGATCAGCGCGTCGAGCGAAGGCAGCGCGGGAAGGCGAGGGCTCACGCTGTCAGAAGAAGTGGTATGCGCCGATCACCAGCCCCCGGAGCTTGAGGCCCGTGGGAGAGTCGTCGGCGTAGGGGTTGATGGCAAACGTGTAGGCGGCGTTGCGCTCGTTGTCGAGCCCCGTGAAGCCGGCGTAGAGGCTCGTGCGCGGCGACAGCGCGTAGGTGTAGGAGACCTCGTACTGCCACGCGCCGCTGTCGGCCCCGGAGGCGAGGCCGCCGATGCGCACGCGCGGCGAGCCCTTGCCCTCGGCCGCGCGTCCGGCGAATGCGTAGATCGTGCCCGCGCCGAGCGGCACGGTGACGCTGCCGCCCCAGAAGTTGCGCGTGAGCCTTCCCTCGAACGTCTCGTAGCGCAGGTACTCGTAGACGCCGGCCACGCGTGCCGCGCCGAAGTTCCACGCGGCGCTCGCGGTGATCGCGTGATCGTCGAGGTCGGGGCCCCGCACCCGGCGGTTGAACTCGTAGGCGAAGCCTGCCTCGAGCGGGCCCCGGACCAGCGTCGCGCCCGCGCCGAACACGCCGGAGTTGTCCGCGTCCTCGCCCAGCGAGTACTGCACGCTGCCCTGCAGGCCGTCGAAGTCCGGGGAGTCGTAGCGCAGCGAGTTGGGCAGCCTGCGGTCGAAGCCGCCGCTGGTCTTGGCCACGCTGCCCTGCGCCCAGAGCGCCGCGGTCGACAGGATCGAGGTCGTCAGCGTCGGCGCGTTGCCGAAGATGGGCAGCACGTCGTCGTAGGGGGTGAGGAAGATGCCGGCCCGGACGCGGCCGAGGTCGCCCTCCAGCGCGACGTAGCTCTCGCGCGAGGCGAGCGCACCGCCGCCGGTGTCGGCCGCGAAGCCTGACTCGAGCTGCCAGGAAGCCAGCAGTCCGTTGCCGACGTACTCGGCTCCGCGCAGGCCGAAGCGCGAGGCGTTGGACGACAGGTGCTGCGAAGAGGGCGGGTCGCGGTCCGGCGCGCGCGCGTTCAGGAAGTCCAGCGAGAGGTGCAGCTGGCCGTAGACGAACGCGTTGACGCCGTCCGCGCGCGCGGGCGCGGTCGAGCCCAACGCCACGAGGGCGGCGAGGGCGAGTCCGGTGAAGTGCTTCCGCGGCGTCACGTTTTCGTCAGGCTGCGATGCGTCCGGTCGAGTCCGGATGTTACTTGATGCGCCAGGGATCGGCGGTCTCGAGGGGGCCGACCGGACCGTCTTCGCAGGCGAGGTGCGGGATCGGATCCGGCTGTCGTGTGCAGGCGCGCGGCTCCCGACGGCCCCGGGGCGAAGGCCGCGGCCACGCGAAAAAAAACGGGCGCCCGAGGGCGCCCGTGAGGCTGTTGGTCCTGCCTTACGCGAATCAGAAGTTGTGGACCGCGCCGATCGCGAAGCCGTTGTACGTCAGGCCGACGGGGCCGTTGGCGCCCGCAGGCGCCGCCACACCCTGGCGATACGAGCCGACCGAGTAGTTGTAGGCCGCGCGGCCGTCGTTGTCGAGGCGCGAATAGCCGAAGTAGACGGCCGTGCGCTTCGACAGCGGGTAGTTGTACGTCGCCGCGATCTGGTAGACGCCAGTGTCGCCACCGCCGGTGATGCCGCCGATGTAGGTGGCCGAGTTGCCCTTCGCGTCGCGGCCCTGCTGGTAGGCGACGTGCCACGTGCCCGGACCCAGCGCGCCGTCGGCGAACACGCCCCACATGTCGCGCTTCAGGCTGCCCAGCGGCGTGTCGTAGTCGACGCGCTCCCACAGGCCGCCGACACGAACCGGGCCGAAATTCCAGGAACCGGTCACCGTGAACGCCCAGTCGTCGAGGCCGTCGGCGCGGACGTCGCGGTTCGCTTCGTACGCGAGGCCGCCCTGGAACGGGCCGTTGCGGTAGATGCCGGCCATCGACAGGATCCACGCGTCGCGAGCGCTACCCGCACCCGCGTCGTCCCACAGCGAGATCTGGATGCCGCCCGTGAAGCCGGCGATGTTCGCCGTGTCGTAGCGCAGCGAGTTCGGCAGGCGGTCGTCGAACGTGCCGGTGCCCTTGCCGCCGCCGCCGTTGTTCGCCCAGATCGCGGTCGTCGACATGAGGCCGGTCAGGTACGCCGGGCCGTTGCCGAAGATGCCGTGCATGTCGTCGTACGGGGCCAGGAAGTTGCCGAAGCGAACCGTGCCCCAGCTGCCCTGGAAGCCGACGAACGAGTCGCGGCCGGCCAGCGCGCCGCCGCTCGCATCCCAGCCCACCGAGCCGTTCTCGAGCTGGAAGATGGCGTTGAGGCCACCACCGAGCGACTCGACGCCGCGGAGGCCGAAGCGCGACGAGTTCGAGGTCAGGCGCGTGACGTCCGGTGCGGAACCGCTGGCGCTGATGTACTCGAGGTCCAGGTTGACGCGACCGTACAGCGTCACGTTCGCGGTCTGCGCCTGCGCCATCGGCGCGGCCAGAAGGGCAGCGACGGCGACGGCGACGAGCTTCTTGTTCATGAAGTCTCTCCTCTGACGGATAGAATTGGCGAAGTGCGCGCGCGGTGTTCTGCCCCGTGCCCCGCCATCGAAGCCTTCTCAGGGAAGTCGAGAAGTTGAAGTGATTGTGCCAAACGGCCCCTGCCCAAGGAAGCGGGATCGGCGCAAGCCTCCGGACGCCCCGCGCGCCTGTTGTGCCAAAGCAACATGAACGGCTCGACGGGAAGCGCAGTCGCGCCGGACCCTCTTGGAAAGGGGCTTCCAACCCCATGATCGGGCAGGAAAACCTTGCGCGGCGGCGGCAATTCCGCGTCGCGGGCGCGGCGTGCCGCGATTTGGTGAGTTTCCTCTCGTTGGCGGGGTCCGTGTATACGCATATACATACGGTTCGGGCGGGGCGGGGCCTTTGACTCCGGCGATCTTCGTCGTGGCCGCGCTGGTCCTCTCCGCAGCGGTCGTCGCGCTGCTGCTGCGCGCGGCGCACCGCCTGCCGCACGCCCATCCCGGCGAACGCATGCTGCACGACCGCCCGGTGCCGCGGGTGGGCGGGCTCGCGATCCTCGCGGGCGCGCTGCCCGCCGCGGTGCTCGACCCGCCCCACCTGCCCGGCGCCGGCGCGGCGTGGCTCGCGTGCCTTGGCGCGGTCGCGATCGTCTCGCTGGCCGACGACGTTCGCGGCGTGCCCGCACCCGTGCGGCTCGCGGTGCACGGCGCGGCAGCGGCCGTCGCCGCGTGGCTCGCGTTCGGCGCGACGGCCGGGGCTCTCGTCGCGGCGCTGGCCGTCGCCTGGAGCGCGAACCTCTTCAACTTCATGGACGGCAGCGACGGCCTTGCGGGCGCCATGGCGCTGGCGGGATTCGGCGCCTACGCAGCCGTCGCCGCGCACGCGGGCGCGCCGTGGGTCGCCTGCGCGGCGGTCGCGGCCGCCACCGCGCCCTTCCTCGCCGCGAACCTCCCGCCGGCGGCGATCTTCATGGGCGACGTGGGAGCGGTGCCGCTCGGCTTCGCCGCCGGCGCCGTCGGCGCGGCAGGTGTCGCCTCCGGGCTGTGGCCGGCGTGGTTCCCGCTGCTCGCGTTCCTTCCCTTCGTCGCCGACGCGACCGTGACGCTCGCGCTGCGCGCGCTCGCCGGCGAGCGCGTGTGGCAGGCGCACCGCAGCCACTTCTACCAGCGGCTCAACCTCGCGGGCTTCGGTCACCGCGGCACGCTTGCGGCCTACGCCGCCGCGATGCTCGCCTGCGCGCTCGTCGCCGTGGCGTGCGCCACGCGGTGGCCCGGGCATGGGTGGGCGGCGCTGGCGGCGGCCGCGCTGCTGCACGCGATCGGCTTCCTGGCGATCGACTATCATGCGCGGAGCAAAGCGCGCGGAACGCGATGAAAGCGGTGTCCAACTGGCGCGCCTGGCTCGCGTTCGCCCACGACGTCGTGGCCGCCGCGGTCGCCTGGGCGTCGATCTACTGGCTGCGGGCCACGCTCGACGCCGACCTGCCCTGGCGCGGCGAGATGCTCGCCTCGCTCGCGCTGATCCTGCCGCTGCAGGCGACGATCTTCCTCATCTTCGGCCTCTACCGGGGCCTGTGGCGCTTCGCCAGCCTGGTGGACCTCAAGCGCATCGTGCTCGCGGCAGCGCTGGGCGCGGTGCTGATCCCGCTGGTGCTGATGATGCTGCGGCTCGAGACGATCGTGCCGCGCAGCGTGCTGATCCTCTACCCGCTCGTGCTGATCTTCCTGATGGCGGGCAGCCGCTTCGCCTACCGCATCTGGAAGGAGCACCGCCTCTACTCGCCGCTTGCCGCGCTCGGCGAGCCGGTGCTCGTCGTCGGCGCCGGCGACGCCGGAGCGCGGCTCACGAAGGAGCTCGAGCGCAGCCGGCAGTGGCGGGTGGTCGGCCTGCTCGACGACGACCCCGGCAAGCGCGGCCGGCGACTGCGCGACGTCGCGGTGGTCGGGCCGATCGCCGAGCTCTCCCGCTGGGCCGACCACTACGGCGTGCGCAAGGTGATCATCGCGCTGCCGTCGACCAACCACGTCGTGCGCCGCCGCGTCGCCGAGCTCTGCGCGAAGGCGGGCGTCGAGGCGCTCACCGTCCCCTCCTACGAGGACCTGATCAGCGGCCGCTCGGCGCTCTCCGCGATCCGCAACGTCGAGCTCGACGACCTCCTCGGCCGCGACCCCGTCGTGCTCGACAACGAGGGGCTGGCCGAGTGGCTGGGCAACCGCGTGGTCATGGTCACGGGCGCCGGCGGCTCGATCGGCTCGGAGCTCTGCAGGCAGATCGCGCGCTTCCGGCCGGCCAAGCTCGTGCTGTTCGACGTCTCGGAGGCTGCGCTCTACGAGATCGTCACGGCGCTCGACGACGCGTTCCCGCTGCTGCCGGTGGCGAGCGTGGTCGGCGACGTCAAGCACGCGGCGCTCGTCGAGGACGTCCTTGCCCGCGAGCGGCCGCAGGCGATCATCCACGCCGCGGCGTACAAGCACGTGCCGCTGATGGAGGAGGCCAACGCCTGGCAGGCGGTGCGCAACAACGCCTGGGGAACCTGGGTGCTGGCCCGGGCGGCGGTCGCGGCGAAGGTCGAGAAGTTCGTCCTCGTGTCCACCGACAAGGCGGTCAACCCGACCTCGGTGATGGGGGCGTCCAAGCGCATGGCCGAGCTCGTCTGCCAGCAGCTCGCCGGCGGCCCCACGCAGTTCGTCATCGTGCGCTTCGGCAACGTGTTCGGCAGCGCAGGCAGCGTGATCCCGCGCTTCGCCGAGCAGATCGCGCGCGGCGGCCCGGTCACGGTCACGCACCCCGAGATCACGCGCTTCTTCATGTCGATCCCGGAGGCCACGCAGCTCCTGCTGCAGGCCGGGCTGCAGGGGGCGAGCGGCGAGATCCTCGTGCTCGACATGGGCGAGCCGGTGCGCATCGTCGACCTCGCGCGCGACATGATCAAGCTCTCCGGCGCCGATCCCGAGCGCATCGACGTCGTGTTCACCGGCCTGCGCCCCGGCGAGAAGCTGTTCGAGGAGCCGCTCGCCTCGGACGAGGCCATGAAGCCCACGCGGCACCCGAAGCTGTTCGTGGCGAGCGTGCGCGAGGCGAACGAGGACACCGTGCGGCAGATGGTGGCTTGGTGCGAGCGCGACCGCCCCGCCGACGAGGCCGAGGTGCGCGCGCGCCTCGCGGCGTGGATTCCCGAGTACGCTCCGCCTGCCGGCGCGCCGGTCGCGCCGCTGCCCACCGGCAGTGCCGACGACGCCCACGCGCCGGTGCCGCTGCGCGCGCCCCGACGGCAATAGGTCGGGCTCGAAGGCCTGCTACGTGTCCGGAGGCGTCCGGACACGCAGCTCGCGCTCGCGCAGCACCGCCGCGCCGAGCAGCGTCGCGTGGACGGCGAACAGGAGCTTCGCGTTGGCGCGGAAGAAGAAGTCGTCGGTCAGGTTCTTGACCACGAACGCGGCGAGCACGGCGAGGCCGAGCGCGCCCAGGCGCCGCAGCGTGTCGTCGTTGCTGCGCACCATGCCGGTGTAGCGCGCTGCCAGCGCGCCGAGCAGCGTCACGAGCAGCGCGAGGCCCACCGCGCCCGTCTGCAGCGCCTGGCTCACGAACATGTTGTGGGCGTGCGTGAGCAGGTAGTCGCCGGTGTCCGCGCGCAGCTCGTCCTTGAGGATCAGGCGACCGTAGCCGTAGCCGGTGAGCGGCCGCTCGCGAAGTCGCTCCGCGGCGTGGCGCCAGATGGCGAGCCGCGGGTCGCGCGCGAGCGTCTCTCCGACGGTGGTCCGCGGCGGATAGACCTCGCGCGCGCGGTCGCGCATCGCGTCGGCGAACAGCGCGCCGAACGCTGCAAGGGCCAGCGCAGCGACGAGCGCGGCGCGAGCGCGCGAGCCGCTGCGCGGCGCGGCGACGGCGAGCACGACGACCGCGGCGCCGAACGCGAGCCACACGATGCGGTTGTCCGTGAGCCGCGCCGTGACGACGACGAGCGCGAGCACCAGCGCGCCGGCGGCCGGCGCCGTCCAGCGCGCGTTCCAGCCGAGCGGAGGCGGCCAGGCGAGCAGCAGCAGCAGCGGCGCCACCGTCGCGAGGTAGGTGGAGTACGCGGCCACGCCCATGTGCGCGAGGCGGGCGTTCCAGCCGACCGGCGAGAGCGCGAAGCCGGCGGCGAGCGCGGGCCAGAACGCGAGCCCCGCGAGCATCGCCGCGAGCAGCACCCGCGACGCTCCGGCGAGCGTCGCGACGTAGAACGCGATCGCCGTGAGCGCGCCCCACGCGAGCTCGCTCCTGAGCTCGGAGAGCGTGAGCGCGGGATCGATCGACCAGGCGCAGGAGGCTGCCGCCCAGAGGGACCATGCGGCGAACGCGCCGACGATCGCGCGGCCGGGAGAAGCCAGACGCGGCGCGCCGCCTCGCAGGGCGGCGGACGCGAGCGCGAGCGCGAGGAGGGCGGCCGCGCCGAACGCGAGCGAGCGCCAGAAGGAGATCGCGTTGGACGGCAGCAGCGCGACGTAGGCGGCGGCCGCAACGGCGAGCCCGCGGCGGCAGCGGTCGAGCAGTGCGGGCTTCATCGGCGGCGCCAGAGGGGCGGCCGATTGTACCGGAGCGCAACGCCGGGCGCCGCGCGCGCGACCTGCTAAAGTGTCGGCCGCCGCCGGATCCGGGCGCGCGCAAGGCCGCCTGCCCGCACGAGCGGCCGTCGCGGCGATCCCGCCGCGGACCGCTTCCCATCCCAGCCCGCAGCGCCTCCGGTCCATGCCCACGCTCACGTTCGTCGCCGGCACCCGCTGCGCGGCCTGGAGCGATCTCGACGCGTGGTCCGACGACGACATCGACCGCAACGCGGTGCGCTTCCGCAGCGGCATCGACGTGTGGATCGTCCAGACCTACCTGCACGTGCGCGACGCGCTCGCCGCGGAGGGCTGGAGCGTGTCGCTCGTGCCCGACTTCGTGCCCGGGTCGATCGCGGTGGCGCACTGGGACGAACTGCACCGGCTGCGCTGGCGCGCGCCGCTCGCCTACCTCATCGGCGTGCGCGCCGACCGGCCGCCGCTGTGCGTCGCGGACAAGGTGGTGCGGCAGAACACGCTGGTGCCCGACGACGCGCACCAGGTCGGCATCCCGCTGTGGCCGCAGCCCGGCATCAAGGCGCGCCGGCCCGAGCGCGGCGACCGCGTCCGCCGCATCGGTTACTTCGGCCGGCTGGCGATGGAGCCGCGGTTCTTCTCCGACCCCGCGTTCCACGCCGAGATCGCCGCGCTCGGCCTCGAGTTCGTGCCGAGCGAGCACGACTGGCAGGACTACCGCGACGTCGACGTCGTGATCGCGTTCCGCACGGCGCCGCCGTCCGTGCTGCGCCACAAGCCGGTGACGAAGCTCTCCAATGCGTGGCTGGCCGGCGTGCCGGCAATCGTCGGCCCCGAGCCCGCGTACCTGCAGCTGCGGCGCGACGAGTACGACATGTGCGTGGCCGACGACGCGGCCGGCGTGCTCGCTGCGCTCACGCGCCTCACCCGCGAGCCCGGCTTCTATCCGGCGATGCGCGCCCGCGCGGCGGCGCGGGCGCCCGAGTTCGACGTGCCGGCGATCCGCTCGCGCTGGCTCGATTTCTTCCGCGAGCGCGTCGCGCCGGCGTTCGCGCAGTGGCAGGCGCGCCACGACTCGCCGCTCGCGCGCTACCCGTGGTACTTCCGGCAGCTTCTCGCCGAGCGCCTCGCGGCGAAGCGCTACCGCGCGCAGGCCCGCGGGGAACAGCAGGCGATGGGCGCGCACGCCTCGGCGCCCGCCGCCGGGCTCGCGACCATCGACGCCAGGACTCAGACGCCCGCGCGCCCGCCCCTGAGGTAGGGGTTGAGGCCGGGGTCGTTGTACATCTTGAACTGCCGGTAGACGCGCCAGTACGCGCGGCCGGCGGCCGCCGCGGCGAGCAGCGCGTCGTAGCAGCGCGCGAGGTCCTCGCGCTGCAGCGCGAGCCGCGCGAGCTTCGCCTCGCAGGCCGCGCGGTGCTCCGCGGTCGCGCCGGCGGCGTGCGCGGCGAGCCCCATGTGGTGCAACCGCAGCGAGAGGATCGACAGGCGGTCGGCCATCGAGCCCGCGGTCTCCGAGTTGTGCCACGCGCCGGCGGCGGGCGCGACCCCGGCCAGCCGCGCGAGCAGCGCCTCGTCGATGCGCTCGATTGCGTCGTTGCGCGCCTGGTTGTGGCGGTCGATCGCGCGCTTGGCGGCGACGATGTCGGCGTCGGGCACGTCGGTGCGCCGCGCCCGGTCCTCGGCGTCCCACAGCAGGACGTTGCGCCGGTGGTTCTCCTCGATCGCCGCCCACGCGCCTTCGGCGTGAGCCGCCGAGCGCGTCGCGAAGCCGGCGTCGGCCACGCCGGCGTCGTGGAATGCCACGAGGACGGTCGCGCGAACGTCGGCGAACGACGCGCTCACCGCGAGCGCGCTCCGGCGTCGGCGATCGCGCGACGGAACGCGCCCTCCATGCGGTCGAGCATCCGCTCGATGCCGTAGCGCGGCGCGACGAACGCGAACGCGCGGCCGGCCTGCGCCGCGCCGCGCGCGGGATCGTCCAGCAGCGCGTCGAGCGCGGCGGCGAGCGCCGCAGGACTCTCGCGGGGGACGACCGTCGCGGTGTCGCCGTCGCGCGCGATCTCGGGAATCGCGCCCGCGTCGGTGGTGACGACGGGGACGCGGGCGAACATCGCCTGCAGCAGCGCCTGCGGCACACCCTCGTTGGCGTACGACGGCAGCGCGACCACGTCGAGCGCGGCGAGCCAGGGCGCGACGTCGTGCTGCTGGCCGGCGAAGGTCACGCGGTCGCCGAGGCCGAGCGAGCGCACCTGCGCCTCGAGCGCCTCGCGCTGCGGCCCGTCGCCGACGACGACGAGCCGCGCATCGCCGCGGCGCATGCGCGACAGCGCCTCGACGAGGTGGCGGTGGCCCTTCCAGCTGCGCAGCGTGGCGACGATGCCCACCAGCGGCGCGTCGGCGGGAAGGCCGAGCGCCCGCCGCGCGTCACGCTTCGCGATGGAGCCGTAGCGCGCCGCGTCGATGCCCGTCGGCACCGACTCGACGCGATCCGGATCGAGGCCGTTGTCGCGCACGAGCTGCTCGCGCAGCGCCTCACCGGTGGTGATCGTGCGCACCGTCGCGCGGCGGTAGAGCCAGCGCGTCGCCGGGTCGTCGGGCACCGCGACCGACACGTGGCGCGTGCGGACCAGCGCAGGTGCGCGGCGCCCGCGCGCGCGCAGCCACGCGCAGGCCAGCGCGGCGAGCCAGCTGTCGGTCGAGCTGTGCGCGTTGACGACGTCGAACTGCCCTTGCGCCAGCGCGCGCGTCATGGCGACGAGGCCGGCAGGGCGCTTGCGGCCGATCGGCAGCGCGGTGACGGGCACGCGAAAGCGCGGCGCCTCCTCGACGATGCGCGAGCCTGCCGCCGCCAGCAGCACGACGTCGTGGCCGCGCGCGCGCATGCCGGCCGCTTCGGTGAGGATGCGGATCTCCTGGCCGCCCCAGCCCGCGGACGCCTCGGTGTGTGCCACCGACAGCGGCGGCGACGCCGGCCCCACCGCCTACCCGGGCGCGTCGGCGCCGTAGCTTTCGCCTGCCGCGCCGAACTGGATGCGGTGGAGGCGCGCGTAGAGGCCGCCGCGCGCGAGGAGCTCGGCGTGCGTGCCCTGCTCGACGACGCGGCCGGCGTCGAGCACGACGATGCGGTCGGCGTGCTCGATGGTGGACAGCCGGTGCGCGATCACGAGCGTGGTGCGCCCCCGCATCAACCCGTCGAGCGCCTCCTGCACCTGCCGCTCCGACTCGGAGTCGAGCGCGGAGGTGGCCTCGTCGAGGATGAGGATAGGCGCGTCCTTGAGGATCGCGCGCGCGATCGCGATGCGCTGGCGCTGGCCGCCCGACAGGCGCACGCCCTGCTCGCCGACCATTGTCGCGAAGCCCTCCGGCAGCTCGCGGATGAAGTCGAGCGCGTGCGCCGCCTCCGCCGCGCGCTCGATCGCCTCCTGCGGCGCGCCGGCCATGGCGCCGTAGGCGATGTTCGCCGCGATCGTGTCGTCGAACAGCAGCACGTCCTGCGACACCAGCGCGATCTGCGCGCGCAGCGACGCGGTGGTGAGCGTCGTGACGTCGTGGCCGTCGACGAACAGGCGGCCGGCGGTGGGCTCGTAGAAGCGCGGCAGCAGCATGACGAGCGAGCTCTTGCCGCTGCCCGAAGGCCCGACGAGCGCGACGGTCTCCCCGGGGGCGATGCCGAGCGTGACGTCGGTCAGCGCCTCGCGCTCGAGGCCGGGGTAGCGCATCGACACGCGGTCGAAGCGCAGCGCGCCCTTCGCGCGCCCGAGGTCGACCGTTCCCTCGTCGCGCTCCTCCTCGCGGTCGAGCAGGCCGAACAGGCTCTCGGCGGCGGCGAGCCCGCGCTGGATCTGCGCGTTGATGCCGGAGAGCGACTTCAGCCGCTCGAGCAGCGTGACCAGCGCCACCGTGTACGAGGCGAACGTGGCGAAGTCGAGCGCGCCCGCCTCGCTTTGCGCCAGCGCCGCCCAGACGATGAAGCCGACGGCCAGCGCGGCGAGGATCTGGGTGATCGGCGAGCTCGCTGCGCCCGCCGACGACTGCTTGGTCATCGAGTTGCGCAACCGGTTGGCCGCCGCCACCGCGCGCTCGCGCTCGTAGGCTTCGCCGCCGAAGACGCGCACGACGCGGTGGCCGCCGATCATCTCCTCGAGGACGTGCGTCAGCGAGCCGGTGCGCGACTGGATGTCGCGCGCGAGCCGGCGCAGCCGCTTGCTGAAGTAGCGGATGACCACGCCCACGATCGGCAGGACGACCAGCGTGAACAGCGTGAGCTGCCAGTTGAGCCACATCATCCAGCCGAAGCTCGCGGCGATGGCGAGCGAGCTGCGAATGGCCACCGTGATCGTGCCGGAGGCCGCGCTGGCGAGCTGGTGCGCGTCGAACGTCACCTTCGACTGCACGACGCCGGACGCGTTCTGGTCGTAGTAGCTCGTCGGCAGCCGGAGCAGCTTGTCGATCAGCTCGCGGCGCAGGTCGAACACCACGCGGTGGCCGGTCCACGCCATGCCGTACTCGGAGACGTACGAGCCGACGCCGCGGAAGACGAACACCGCCACCACCGCGAGCGGCAGGTAGCGCGTCATCTCCGAGTCGGGGTTCTGGAAGTTGCGGATGATCGGGATGACGAGCCAGGCCATGACGAGGTCGCCGGCGGCGACGATCACCATGCCGGCGAAGGCGATCGCGAACGCCCACCAGTACGGGCGCACGTAGCGCAGCAGGCGGCGGTAGAGGTGCGCTCCGGCCATGGCCCTGCTCAGTCGCGCGGCTTCCCGCCGTCGCCGGGCGTTGCCGCGGGCGGCGCTTCGGCCTGCTCCGCAGGCGGCGCGGGCGCAGGCGCGTCGGGCTCCCCGCGCGGGGCGACCTGCTCGGCCCACGCCTTGCGGTGCGCGGCGAGCTTGCGCTCGGAGTCGCTCTTCTGCTGGCGCACGCTCGACTCGAGCAGCTCCTTGTAGATCAGCACCAGCTCCAGCGTCATCGCGTCCGGCGTGAGCGGCAGCGCGGCCGCCCGCGCGTTCGCCCCCATGCGCGCGCGCGTGTCGGCGTCGAGCAGCGTGCGCATCTCCTGCGCGAGCAGCGGCGCGCTGCCGGCCGGGCAGGCGAAGCCGGCGCCCTTCGGCACGACGAGCTCGGCGGCGCCGGACTTCGTGCTGGTCACGACCGGCAGCCCGCAGGCCATCGCCTCGAGCGCGGCGTTCGGGAACGGGTCGTAGAGCGTGGGCAGCACGAACGCGTCGGCGGCGCCGAAGTAGGGCTTGGGGTCGGCCTGCGCTCCGGCCAGCGTGACGCGCCCGCCGACGCCCAGCCGCTGCGCCAGCGCGCGGTAGCGCTCGAGGTGCTTGTCGCGGCCGACGACGACGAGGTGCGCCGGCGGCGGCAGCTCGGCGAGGGCCTCGATCGCCGTGGCGACCCCCTTGCGTTCGTAACCCGAGCCGACGAGCAGGAACACGACGGCCTCGGGCGCGATGCCGAGCTTCTCGCGCAGCGGCGCGCGGTGCACGGCGAGCGCCGGGCTGAACGCCTTCGCGTCGACGGCGTTGTAGACGACGCGCAGCTTCTCGTCGGGCACGGCGAAGCGAGCGCGGATCTCGTCGCGCACCATCGCCGAGTTGCAGATCACCGCCTGCAGCCACGGGCTGGAGAAGAGCGCTCGCTCGGTCGCCAGCACGTAGCGGTGCCAGGGACTGAGGCGCATCGCCAGCCGCTGCAGCGCACCGGCGCGGCGCGAGCGCTCCTCCAGCCAGACCGCGTGCACGCCGTCGCCGGCGCGGTAGACGTCGCAGCACAGCACGCGCTCGTGCGACTGCACGAGGTCGAGCTTGGCGCGTCCGACTTCGCGCGTGACCGCGCGCGCGAAACCCCAGTCGCGCCACAGCCGGCCGACGTGGAACGGGTCGACGATGTGCGGCTCGATCAGCTGCAGGCGCGTCTTCGGCCACTCGCGCGTGTACAGCGTGATCGCGACGTTGCGCTCGAGCAGCGCTTCGAGCGCGCCTTCGACGAAGCGCTCCGCCCCGCCGAACGGCGTGTAGCGCTGGCGGATGATGGCGAGCCGCATCGTCACGTCGCGGCCTCCGCGGGCGCCTTGACCGGGCGGCCGAGCAGGTCGTCGACCGCCGCGATCACGCGCGCGGCGGGCAGCCGGTCGAGGCAGTCGGAGCGCTTGCCGCCGCCGCAGCCGTCGTTGCGGCAGGGCCGGCAGGGAAAGCCGTCGGCGGCGATGACGCGGTGCGCGACCTGCCACGGACCCCACTCGCGCTCGTCGGAGGGGCCGAACAGCGCGACGGCCGGCGTGCCCATCGCCGCTGCGATGTGCATCGGCGCCGAGTCGACGCCGACGAAGAGCCGCGCGCGCGCGGTGAGCGCGGCGAGTTGCGGCAGCGTGAGCGTGCCCGCGAGGTCGTGGACGCGCTCGCGCGCGCCGGCCGGCAGCGCCTGCAGGATCTGCGCGATCAGCGCCTGCTCGCGCTCGTCGCGCGCGCCGGTGATCGCGACGGGCAGCCCGCGCTGCGTCAGGTGCAGCACCGCCTCGGCGGTGCGCGCACCGTCCCAGGCCTTGAACATCCAGCGCGAGCCGGGATGCAGATGCACGAACGCCGCGTGGTCGAGACCTCGGCGGGCGAGCTCGCGATCGACGTGCGCTTCGTCGTCGGGCGAAGGGACGACCACGAGGCGCTTGTCGGCGTCCTGCGGGAAGATGCCGAGGCGGCGCAGGGCGTCGAGGTTGGTCTCGACGGTGTGGCGCACCGGGCCGCCGCGCGGCCACGGGTAGAAGTGGGTGAAGCCGGCCCGCCACAGCCGACGGTGCGCCTCGCGCTGCCGCGTCACGGCGAACGCCGGGCGCAGCCCCAGCGCCAGCCAGAGCCCGCGCCACTGCTCGCCGAGGTGCACGAAGAGGTCGTGGCGCCGCGCGCGGAGCCCGCGCAGCAGCGCGAGCTCGGCGGCCGCGCCACGGCGCCCCCGCTCGATGGTGAACGTCCGTGCGACAGCCGGGTGCCGCTCGAGCAGCGGCGCCGTCTCGGCGTAGACGAGCGCGTCGATCTCGGCGTGCGGCAGCGCGCGGCGCAGCACCGACAGCACCGGCGAGGCGAGCAGCACGTCGCCGTGGTGCCCGAGCTTGGCGACCAGCACGCGCGCAACCTGCGCGAGCGGCACGTGGTCGGACGGCGCGGGCGGCATGTGCGCAACGATAGCAAAGTTCCGGCACACCGTCCGCCGCGTCGCCCGTCAGCGCTCACTGCGCCGCGAAGCCGCGCCGGTTGGCGCGCCCACCCCTTCGGGTACAATGACCCGCTTCCCCTGCGAGAAGCGGGCAGCGAAGCCCACGATGAACTTCGAAGCGGTCAACCCAGCGGTCAAGGCCCACATCCTCGCCGAGGCGCTGCCCTACATCCAGCGCTTCCACGACAAGGCCATCGTCGTGAAGTACGGCGGCAACGCGATGACCGAGCCGGCGCTGAAGGCGGGCTTCGCGCGCGACGTCGTCATGCTGAAGCTGGTCGGCATGAACCCGGTCGTCGTCCACGGCGGCGGGCCGCAGATCGGCGACCTGCTGAAGAAGATGGGCATCGCCAGCGAGTTCCGGCAGGGCATGCGCGTCACCGACGAGAAGGTGATGAACGTCGTCGAGATGGTGCTGGGCGAGCTCAACCAGGAGATCGTCGGCCTGATCAACCAGCACGGCGGCAAGGCGGTGGGGCTCACCGGGCAGGACGGCAAGTTCATCCAGGCGCGCAAGATGCTGCTGCGCTCGGAGGCCGGCGAGGACGTCGACATCGGCTTCGTCGGCGAGATCGAGCGCATCGACGCGGAGATCATCCAGCTGCTCGACTCGCGCGACTTCATCCCCGTCGTGGCGCCGATCGGCGTCGGGCGCGACGGCGAGGCCTACAACATCAACGCCGACCTCGTCGCCGGCAAGCTCGCCGAGACGCTCGGCGCCGAGAAGCTCGTGCTGATGACGAACACGACGGGCGTGCTGGACCGCGACGGCAACCTGCTCACCGGGCTCACCGCGAGCGAGATCGACGCGCTGTTCGCCGACGGCACCATCCACGGCGGCATGCTGCCGAAGATCGGCTCGGCGCTCGACGCCGTGCGCAACGGCGTGGCGAGCTCGCACATCATCGACGGCCGCGTCGAGCACGCGCTGCTGCTCGAGGTGCTGACCAACCAGGGCGTGGGCACGATGATCCGCGCCGACAGGACGCCGGCGCGGGCCTGACGGGCCCGCCAGCCGAGCCGGGGGCGGCCATGGGCGCGAAGCCAGGCGAGCGCAGGGTCCAGATCCTGCGCACACTCGCGACGATGCTCGAGAGCCCGCGCGGCGAGAAGATCACGACCGCCGCGCTCGCGGCGCGCCTCGACGTCTCCGAGGCGGCGCTCTATCGCCACTTCGCCAGCAAGGCGCAGATGTACGAGGGGCTGATCGAGTTCATCGAGACCACGGTCTTCTCGCTGGTCAACAAGATCCAGGCCGAGGGCACCGACGGCGCGGCGCAGGCCGAGCAGATCGTCGCGATGCTGCTCGGCTTCGCCGAGCGCAACCCCGGCATGACGCGGGTGCTGATCGGCGACGCGCTGGTCAACGAGGACGAGCGCCTGCAGGCGCGCATGAACCAGCTCTACGACAAGCTGGAGGCGAGCCTGCGCCAGTCGATCCGCGTGGCGCAGATGGCCAACGGCTGGCGCGGCGACGCGAACGCCGACGCCGCGGTGCTGTTCGCGTTCGTCATGGGCCGCTGGCAGCTCTACGCCAAGTCCGGCTTCAAGCGCCTGCCGCAGGACGGCTGGGACCTGGCGCGCAAGTTCCTGTTTGCGTGACGCACGTGGGCCGCATCGCGCGATTGCTGCTCTTCGCCGCCGTTGCGCCGTGGTGCGGCGAGGCGCTCGCGCAGGCGCGCGCCGGCGACGCGGACGCGGTCGCGCCCTCGCCGCACGCAGCGGCGTTCGCGCGCCTCGAGGAGGCGGTCGCGCAGAAGGTGGTCGGCGCCGACGACGCGCCGAGCCGCTACGTCTCCGGCCGGCTGTCCGGCTTCGACGTCGGCGCGCAGGCGCGCGACTACGCCGCGGCGCTCGCGCTCGCGCCGAAGGAGCCGCTGTACATGGCGAGCCTCGCCGACGCCTGCATGCGCCCCGCGTCGCCGCAGCCGGACCAGTGCGGCGGCCGCGATCCGGTGGCGTACTTCGCCTCGCGCGATGCCGACAACGCGGTGCCGTGGCTGCTGCAGGCGGAGCGCGCGCGGCGGCGCAACGCCGCGGGCGCGCTCGCCGACAACCTCGAGCGCGCCGCGCGCTCGTCGCGCTACGACGACTACGGCGGCCGGGCGGGGGCGATCTGGTGGACGGTGCTCTCTCGCGTGGCCGGCCCCGCCGACCGCGCGGCGGCGGCGCTCTACGCGATGACGGTGCCGTCGGGCAGCGGCACGCTGTCGGCGCTCGAGGCGGCCTGCGCGCCGACCACGCGACCGCTGGACGCGCGCATCGCGCCCGCCTGCGTTCGCCTCGGGGCGCTGATGGCGGAGCGCGCGACGTCGTTCGCCGACCGGCGGGCCGGAGCGCAGATCGCGCAGTCCGCCTCGCCGTCCGATTCCGGCCGCGCGCTCGCGCAGGCGAGCGCGCGCGAGGTCGTCGCGGCGCAGGAGCGCTGTCGCGACGCGCGCGTCGCGCTGGAGAGGCTCGCCGCGGGCGACGCCGCTGCGCAGTCGCGCGCGGCATCCGCTGCCGAGCGCTTCCTCGTCGAGCGCGCGCGCGGCGGCGAGTCCGCGGCCTGCGACGCGCTCGCAGCAGCTCTCCGTTAGTGTCCCGTACCGGAAGTTCCTTGCACAAGGACGAACGAGAAATGACGCGCTGCATTGTTGCCGGTCTTGCGGGTATTCGCGATACCCGCTGCGCCCGGCGTCGCGCAGCGCGCCATTTTCGTCGTCCTTGCGCGAGCGCAGGTGGTTGCTGCGCTGCGATGTGGCAAGGAACTTCCGGTACGGGACACTAGCCGCTCGCGTGGCTGCGCCCGACGGATCGCCGCTCGCCGGCGTCCACGCATTCCGCTTCGAGGTGACGAGCGCGTCGATCGACGGCAACGGCCACGTCAACAACCTCGAGTACCTGCGCTGGATGCAGGAGGTGGCCATCGCGCACTCCGCGGCGGCCGGCTGGCCGATGGATCGCTACGCCGCCGAGGGCACGGCGTGGGTCGTGCGCAAGCACGCGATCGAGTACGTGCGCCCGGCGTTCGCCGGCGAGCGGCTCGTCGCGCTGACCTGGGTCGAGGGCTTCCGCGCGCACGTCTCGCCGCGCGGCTACCTGTTCTGGCGCGAGCGCGACCGCGCGGTCGTCGCGAAGGCGCAGACGCTGTGGGTCTACGTCGACGCCGCGACCGGGCGTCCGGCGAAGGTCCCCGCGGCGTTCCGGGAATGCTTCGACCTCGTGCGCGGCGAGGACGCGGTGCTGGACGCGCTTGCGGCCTGGAGTCCGGGCTAGTTGTGAAGTTTCAGGACGTTGTTTCCGCCCGGCAGGATCTGTCCGCATGAGCGAATCGTCGTCCCCGCGAAGGCGGGGACCCAGCGTCTCGTACGCTCGCAGGTCGCCCTGAATGGACGTCACTGGGTCCCCGCCTTCGCGGGGACGACGATGTGTTGTGCCCGTGCCGGTACGTTGCGTTCGTTGCAGGTCGACGTACTACGCCGCGGGGAGCCCGCCGCAGCGACTCACGCCGGCGCGCCGGGCCGATGCGCGCAGACGGGGCACTGCGGGTCGCGCGGCACGCGCAGTTCGCGCCACTGCGACGACAGCGCGTCGAACACGAGGAGCCGCCCGGCGAGCGTGCGCCCGGTCCCCGCGATCAGCTTGAGCGCCTCCGCCGCCTGCATGGCGCCGACCACGCCCACCAGCGGCGCGAACACGCCCATCGTCGCGCAGCGCGTCTCCGCGAGTTCCTCGCCTTCGCCGAACAGGCAGTGGTAGCAAGGCGCGGCGGGGTCGCGCGTGTCGAACACGGCGACCTGGCCGTCGAAGCGGACCGCGGCGCCCGACACCAGCGGCTTCGCGGCGGCGACGCACGCGCGATTGATGGCGTGGCGCGTGGAGAAGTTGTCGGTGCAGTCGAGCACGACGTCGGCTGCGGCCGCGAGAGCGCCCAGCTCGTCCGCGCCCACGCGCCGGCGCAGCGGGACGATGCGTATCGTCGGATTGACGGCCGCAAGGCGCCGCGCGGCAGCCTCGACCTTCGGGACCCCGACGTCGGCCAGCGCGAAGAGCAGCTGGCGCTGGAGGTTCGTGAGGTCGACTTCGTCGTCGTCGACCAGCGTCAGCGTGCCCACGCCCGCGCTGGCGAGGAACTGCGCCGCCGGATTCCCCAGCCCTCCGGCGCCGACGACCAGCGCGTGCGCGGCGGCGAATCGCTCCTGCGCATCCGTTCCCAGCTCGTCGAGAAGCAGGTGGCGGCTGTAGCGGAGGAGGTGCGAGTCGTCCATCGGGCGCCGGCGTTGCCCGGGCATTATCGCCCGAACGCTCCCGCGAGGGAGACGCGTTTACCTCGCCGCGCACCGCGCGTTGGACAGCCGGGCGCCGAAGGTTCATCATTTTACGTTGCGCAGTTTGCGCGGGAGAGTGCGGTCGGGCTCGCGCGCGGGATGCGCAATCGACATCAACGGGGGGTGGTCGTGCACATTTCGTGGATCTCCTCGCTGCGGCGGCTCGCCGCGGCGTTCCTGTTCGCGGTGCCGGTGCTCGCATCGGCGCAGGGCGCGGGCAAGCAGTTCACCAACGAGCAGCTGGACCAGATGCTGGCCCAGGTCGCCTTGTATCCGGATGCGCTGCTGTCGCAGGTGCTCATGGCCTCGACCTATCCGGACGAGTTCCAGCAGGCGGTCGCCTGGTCGAAGGCCAATCCCGACGCCAAGGGCGACTCGGCCGTGACGATGGTCGAGAGCAAGGATTGGGACCCGTCCGTCGCCTCGCTGGTCGCGTTCCCCGAGGTGCTGATCACGCTCGGCGAGAAGCCAGACTACGTGAAGAGCCTCGGCGACGCGTTCCTCGCGCAGCCCGAGGACGTGATGGTGTCGGTGCAGCGATTGCGCGCGGCTGCGCAAAAGGCCGGCAACCTGCAGTCCAACGAGCAGATCAAGGTCTCGGTCGATCCGACGCCCCCGCTCCAAGAGGCCGCGAGCCCGCCGTCGACGACCACCGTGGTGCAGGCGCCCCCGGTCACCCAGACGATAATCATCGAGCCCGCCCAACCGCAGGTCGTCTACGTTCCCCAGTACAACCCTACGGTCGTCTACGGGCCCTGGTGGTACCCGGCGTATCCGCCCTACTACTACCCGCCGCCGCCCGGCTACTGGTGGTCGCCGGTGGGAGGCGCGTTCGCACGGGGCATCGCGTGGGGCGCCGGTTTCGCCGTCGGCAACGCGCTCTGGGGTGGCTGCAACTGGGGCCGCGGCGACGTCGACATCAACGTCAACCGCTACAACAACATCAACGTCAACAAACGCATCGAGGGTGGGGGCAACCGGTCGAACTGGAGCCACAACACGAATCACCGGCAGACCGCGTACCGCGGCGGCGAGGGGCAACGCCAGAACCTGCAGAACAAGGCCGCTTCGACCAGCCGCCAGCAGTACCGCGGCAAGGAGGGCGGGGCGAGCCGCGACGCGAGCCGCGCGCAGGCGCAGCAGGCATTGCAGCAACGCGGCGTGGACCCGGGCTCGGGCAGCGCGCGCGAGCGTGCGCAGAGCGTCGATCGCAGCCAGGTGGACCGTGCGCAAGCCCAGCAGCGCGCACAGAGTGCCGACCGCAGCGCAGCGCAGCAGCGCGCCCAGTCCGCCTCGCGCGACAACGCATTGCGCGGCGCCGACAGCTCGCAGGCGCGGGCGCAGCAGGCCCGTGGCGCGGCCAGCAACGCGTCCGCGCAGCGTGCCTCGAGCGGCGGCGCGTCGCGCCCCAGCGGCGGCGGCGCATCGCGCCCCAGCGGCGGCGGGGCGTCGCGTCCCAGTGGCGGCGGAGGAGGAGCGCGCGCAGGCGGTGGCGGTGGTGGTGGCGCGCGTGGCGGTGGCGGCGGACGCGGACGATAACGGGAGCGCACGAACATGAGGAAAACGAACATCGACTCCATTCGCCCGCTGCGCGCGGCCATGGCCGCGCTCGTCCTCGCCGCAACGTTGGCGGCACCCTCCGCGCTCGCGCAGAAGGCGTTCGCCTCGCCGCAGGAAGCGGCTGACGCGCTGATCGACGGCATCGCGCGGCACGATCCCGACCAGGTCAGGACCGTGCTCGGCGCGGACTACAAGCGCTACATCCCGGTCGACGACGCGACGGCCGAGGACCGCACCAACTTCCTCGCAGCCTGGGCGCGCGGTCACAAGATCGTCGGCGCGGGCGGCGACAGGGCGATGGTCGAGGTGGGTACGCGCGGCTGGACGATGCCGATTCCGTTGGTGAAGACGGCCGCGGGCTGGCAGTTCGACACGCGCGCGGCGGCCGAGGAGATGCGCGTGCGCCGCATCGGGCGCAACGAACTGGCGGCGATGCAGGTCTCGCTCGCCTACGTCGACGCGCAGCTCGAGTACGCGGCACGCGATTGGGACGGCGACGGAGTGAAGGCGTTCGCCATGCGCGCGCTGTCGACGCCGGGCAAGCGCGACGGGCTGTACTGGGCGTCGCTTCCCGGCGAGCCGGAAGCCCCGCTCGGCGCGCAGTTCGCTGACGCGAAGCTGAGCCAACCGTTCCATGGCTACGTCTACCGCATCCTCACCGCGCAGGGCAAGAACGCGCCGGGCGGGGCGAAGAGCTACGTGAAGAACGGCCGCATGACGGAGGGCTTCGCACTGCTCGCCACGCCCGCGAAGTACGGCGACACCGGCGTGATGTCCTTCATCGTGAACCAGGACGGCGTGGTGTACGAGAAGGACCTCGGGCCGAACACTTCGGCCGCCGCTGCCGGCATCAAGGCGTTCGATCCCGACTCGTCCTGGCAGAAGGCGGTGCCGCCGAAGTCCTAGGCGGTCGTCAAAGGAGCGCCGCGCGATGAGCCGGCCGGCGACAAGCGAAGAGGCCGTCCCCGCGGGGGCGGCCTTTTCGCCCGTGGACAACGAGGCTCCGCTGCGCTGGTGGCGACGGTTGCGGCTGGTGCCGGGCGGCGATCTCGGCACGGGGCGGCGCGCGGCGATCCTCGCCGCGATCGCGTGGCTGCCGATCGCGCTGTGGTCGTTGCTGCAGGGCCGGCTGCTCGGCGTCGATGCGGGAGAGCCGCTGCTCCAGCACTACGGCGTCCACGTCCGCTGCCTGATAGCGATCCCGCTGCTGGTCCTCGCCGAGTCGGCGCTGCACCGCAAGGGCGCCTCGCTCGCGCGCCGCTTCGTGGCCAGCGGCGCCGTCGACGCGGCAACGCGGCCGGCGTTCGACGCCGTCCTGCGCGACGTGACGCGGCTTCGCGACGCGGCGCTGCCGTGGGTGCTCGCGTTGGGCGCAGCGGTCGCGTGGGCGCTGGCCGACCGGCCGGACCCGGGCGACGACGCGCTGTCGTGGGCAACGGACGCAGGCGGCCGCCTCGGCTTCGGGGGCTGGTGGTTCATGTGGGTGGCGCGAGCGATCTACGTCGCGCTGCTGCTCGGCTGGATCTGGCGGATCGGGCTGGTGACGTACTGGATGTGGCGCGTCGGGCGCCTGCGCCTCGCGCTCGTCCCGACGCATCCCGACCGCACGGGCGGCATCGCGTTCGTCGAGACGCTGCCCAATGCATTCACGCTGGTGACGTTGGCGCTGGCCGCGGTGCTGGCGTCGCGCTGGGCGCACGAGGCCGTCCATCACGGCGCGACGCTGGCGTCGTTCCGCGTGCCGGCGCTGGCCTTCGCGGCCGGCTGGACGCTTCTGCTGCTGCTGCCGCTGCTCGCGCTCGCGCCGGTCCTGCGCGCGACGCGCAAGGCCGCGCTGCCCGCGTACTCGGCACTGGCGGGTGCTCAGGGGCGCGCGGTCCACCGGCGCTGGATCGAGCGCTCCGACGCGGACGCCGAGATGCTGGAGCCCGCAGGCATCGGGCCGCTCGCCGACGCCGCGGCCGCCTTCGAAGCGTCGCGGAAGCTGCGTTCGGTCCCGATCAGCAGGAAGGCGGTCACCGCCATCCTCGTGCCGATGGCGCTGCCGTTCGTCGCCCTCGCCGCCACCCAGGTGCCGCTCAAGGAGCTGCTGATCAAGGTCCTGAAGGTCCTCGTCTGACCGCGGGGTCGGGGCGCGGCGGCGGAGGCGTGCTCGCGCGACGGAGGTGCCCGGGAACGCATGGTTGATGCAGATCAGCGCATGCGGATTCTCCGGTCGCCCGTCCGGAAATGTCCATCCGGTGTCGTGTTTTGCATGGCGGCCCCAGGTGGCCGCGGTGGATAATTACCTTTGAGATGGCAGGTGCGAGACCTCCCCTGAGGGGGGTAGCTCGGGCCGAGCGCGTCGTCGGCCCCACCCGCTGGCGTGGTCGGCCGAATCCCGATCAATCGTGAAGGAATGCCCATGATCCGTCGCATGACAGCAGTGGCCGGTGCATCGCTCGTCGCATTCGCTGCGCTCACGCCCACGCTGGCCGTGGCGCAGCCCTCGGACCAATGGCAGTTCGGCGCCCAGCTCTACGGCTACTTCCCCACGATCGACGGCAAGACCAATTTCCCGCCGTCCGGGAACTCGCCCAGCGTCGAGGTCGACGTCGACAAGATCCTCGACAACCTCAAGTTCGTCTTCATGGGCTCGTTCGAAGCGAAGAAGGGGCGCTGGGGCGGCTTCACCGACGTGATGTATCTCAACATCGGCTCGAACCGGTCGGGCACGCGCGACTTCACGATCGGCGGCATCCAGATCCCGGCCACCGCGGAGGCCAGCATCAACTACGACCTCAAGGGCTGGGTCTGGACGCTCGCGGGCGAGTACGCGCTGGTGGCGCAGCCCAGCGCGACGATGGATGCCTTCCTCGGCGCGCGCATGGTCGACCTCGAGCAGACGATCGACTGGGGGCTGACGGGCGACATCGGCGGCATTCCGGCGGCCGGCCGCACGGGCGGCTCGTCGGTCAGCCGCACCAACTGGGACGCCATCGTCGGCGCGAAGGGCCGCTGGTACTTCACCGGCGACCGCCGCTGGTTCGTGCCCTGGTACGTCGACGTCGGCACGGGCGACTCCGACCTCACGTGGCAGGCCATGGGGGGCATCGGCTACTCGTGGGGTTCGATTGACGCCGTCCTGGCGTACCGGTACCTCGACTACGACTTCGGTTCCGGCAAGCCGTTCCAGGAGCTGAACCTGAGCGGCCCGTCGATCGCCGTCGTGTTCCGCTGGTAGCTGAACACGAATCCCCTCCTGCCGCCGACGAGTGCGCGAAGCGCACGTCGGTCGTGACGTTGGCATTGCGGCCATTCGCCACGGGTTGGCGCGCCTCCTCGGTCAGCCAACCTGCGGCCAGTGGCAACCACGATGCGGGCAGGCCGGGCGACGGCGTGCCCGGTTTCGCCGAACGTCCGGCAACGCTTCGGCACCAACTGTGTCCGACCGGCGCGTTGTCGGAGCGACTGCATGCCGCCGCCGGCTTCCGATCGCCGCGGCCGCCGATCCTGATGCCGTCGCGACAAGAGAGGAGATCCCGTTCCATGAAGCGCTTCCCGACGTCTCCGTGGCTTGGCGTCCTCGTCGCCGCCATGTCAGCCGCATGCGCCGTCCCTTCAGCGTTCGCGAGCGACGCGGGCGACCTCGACAAGGAAAAGGCCGCGAAGGTCCACGCCGCGAAGCCGGCCTATTCACCCTACGCCGGTCGCACGTACCCGGTGCGGCCCTACTTCGGCGACACCCACCTGCACACCGGTTTCTCCATGGACGCGGGCGCGTTCGGCGCGCGCCTGACGCCGAAGGACGCCTACCGCTTCGCCCGCGGCGAGGAGGTGACCTCCAACTCGGGGCAGCCGGTGAAGCTCTCGCGCCCGCTCGACTTCCTCGTGGTGGCCGATCACTCCGACGGCATGGGCTTCTTCCCGCAGCTCATGGGCGGCGACGCCGAGTTGCTCGCCACCCCGCAGGGTCGCAAGTGGTACGAAGAGATCCGCGGCGGCAAAGGCGCTGAAGCGGCGATGGACATCATCGTCAGCTTCGGCAAGGGCCAGATGCCCAAGGGGTTTCCCGTTCCTGGCACCACGTCCTACCGAAATGCCTGGCAGGAGACGATCAAGGCAGCGGAGGCGTACAACGATCCGGGGCGCTTCACCGCGTTCATCGGCTACGAGTGGACCTCGAACACCGGCGGCAACAACCTGCACCGCAACGTGATCTTCCGCGGCAACGGCGCGCAGGCTTCGCTCGTCGAGCCGTTCACGACGATGCCGCCGCTGGGCAGCGACAACCCCGTGGACCTGTGGAAGTGGATGGCGGCCACCGAGCAGAAGACCGGCAGCGAGGTGCTCGCCATCGCCCACAACGGCAACGTCTCCAACGGCCGCATGTTCCCGGTCGTCGAGGCGTTCGGCAAGCCGGTGGACCGCGACTACGCCCGCACGCGCGCGCGCTGGGAGCCGCTCTACGAGGTGACGCAGACCAAGGGCACGGGCGAGGCGCATCCTTTCCTCTCGCCCAACGACGAGTTCGCGAACTTCGAGCTGTGGGACAAGGGGAACCTCGACGGGACCGTGGCGAAGACGAACGACATGCTCGAGTTCGAGTACGCCCGCGCGGCCTACCGCAATGGCCTTTCGCTCGAGGCGAAGCTCGGGACGAACCCGTTCAAGTTCGGCCTGATCGGCAGCAGCGACGCGCACACGGGACTCGCCGCGATGGAGGAGGACAACTTCTTCGGCAAGACCGCGCCGCAGGAGCCCAGCCCGGAACGGCTGACGGCGACGTTCGTGAACAACGCGAAGACCGGCGTGCGGATCATGGACTGGGAGGTGGGCGCCGCGGGATACGCGGCGGTGTGGGCGACGGAGAACACGCGCGAGGCGATCTTCGACGCGATGAAGCGCCGCGAGACGTATGCGACGACCGGCTCGCGGATGGTCGTGCGCTTCTTCGGCGGCTACGACTTCGTGGGCGCCGACGCCGGCAACCGCATGCCGGCCTCCGTGGGCTACTCGAAGGGCGTGCCGATGGGCGGCGAGCTGCCCGCCGCGGCGAACGGCAAGGCGCCGACGTTCCTCGTCGCGGCGCTCAAGGACCCGATCGGCGCGAACCTCGACCGCATCCAGGTGATCAAGGGCTGGACGACCGCGGACGGCAAGACGCAGGAGCGCGTCTACGACGTCGCGGTGTCGGGCGGCAGGAAGATCGACGCCGACGGCCGCAGCCGGACGCCGGTCGGCAGCACGGTGGACGTCGCCAACGCGACCTACACGAACACGATCGGCTCGCCCGAGCTGATCGCGGTCTGGAAGGACCCCGCGTTCGACCCGAAGCAGCGCGCGTTCTACTACGTGCGAGTGCTGGAGATCCCGACGCCGCGCTGGACCGCCTACGACGCGAAGCGCTTCGGCAACAAGCCGCTGCCGGGCACGTCGATGACGCTGCAGGAGCGCGCCTACACCTCGCCGATCTGGTACACGCCGGGCTAGGCGTCATCTGTCAAGACGTTGTTGCTGCAAGGCATGCGCTGCTCGCATCCATGAGTCGTCGTCCCCGCGAAGGCGGGGACCCAGCGTCTCGCCGCTTCGACAAGCTGGCTGGCACGAAAGACACTGGGTCCCCGCCCCCCGACTGCAGTCCTCGGGGGCAGGCTTCGCGGGGACGACGCATGAACTGAATTCATGGATCGGCGAAACATCGCATTGAAATTTCACAGTTAGGCGCGCAGCAGCCAGCCCACCATCAGCAAGCCGGCAGCGGCGATCCAGCTGCCGGCCACGCGCACCGCGATGCGCGGCCAGCCGGCGGGCAGCGCGCTCACCTCGGCGGCGAGGATCGCGGTCGCGCAGAACACCGCGGTGACCGCGCCGGCGAGCGCGAGCGGCGTCGCGCCGCCCGGCGCCATCGTCGCGCCATTGACCAGGCCGTGCAGCAATCCCGCGACGACAGCCAGCACGGCGACGCCGGCGTCACGCAGCTTGGCGTTCGCGGCGACGAGCGCGCCCGCCATTGCGAACGTGAGCGTCGTCCACAGCGGCCACGCAACCAAGCCCTGCCAGCGCGCGCCGACGATGCCGCCGGCGAGCCACGCGAGCGGCAGCGCGAAGAGCGCGAGCCGTGCAGCGCGGCTGCCGCGCTGCCCCGCCAGCAGCGCGACGGCGACGACGACCAGCAGGTCCGCCGGCGTGACCGCGACGTGCGCGAGCCCGTCGTAGAACGCGCCGAAGCCCGTCTCGACGAGGTGCGCGTGCGCCGGCGCCGCGGCGAGCCCCGCGAGCACGGTGATGCTGCAGCGCGCGGCAGCAGTCATGCGATCGCCCGCCACAGGAAGAAGAGGCCGGCGAGCGCGACGCCGCCTCCGGCAACGCGCACCGCGTGCCGCCCCGCTGCCCACCGGTGCGCAACACCGAGCAGGATGCCGGTCGCGTGCAGCAGGCCCGTCGCAACGACGAAGCCGAGGCTGTAGAGCAGCGCGCTCGTCCCCGGCGGCAGCTCGCGTCCGTGCGCGTGGCCGTGGAAGATCGCGAAGAACGCGACGATCGCGGCGGCCGCCCACAGCGGCGGGCGGGCCTCCAGCAGCACCATCGCGCCCAGCACGATCGCCGACAGCGCAATGCCGATCTCGACGCCCGGCACCGGCATCCCGGCGAGACCCAGGAAGCCGCCCACCGCCATCACCAGCGGAAAGGCGACCGGCAGCACCCAGATGGCAGGCGCGCCGAGCACCGCACCCCACAGGCCGACGCTGATCATCGCGAGCACGTGATCCATGCCCGACACCGGGTGCGCGAGTCCGGCGAGGAAGCCCGCGGCCTGGCCGGTCTCCTCGTGCGCGAGCGCGGCAGCGGGAAGAAGCGCGAGGGCCGCGGCGGCGCGCCGCAGCAGGCCGGCAACCGCGATCGCGCTCACGCTCACGCTAGCCCTCGCAAGAGAATGGCGACGCGCTGGATCGTCCAGTAGGCGCCCAGGGTGCCGACCACGTAGCCCGGCAGCCGCTCCACGAGCGGGGGCCACCGGATCGCCAGCAGCCGGAACGCGCGCAGGAGCAGCAGCACGGCGAGCACGAACGCGAGTTGCCCGACCTCGACGCCGACGTTGAACAACAGGAGCGCGAGCGGGATCTCGTCCTTCGGCAGGCCCAGCAGCGCGAGCCCGCTGGCGAAGCCGAAGCCGTGCAGCAGGCCGAACGCGAACGCGACCACCCACGGGTGACGGATGGTGAAGCTCGTCTCGCCGCGCCACACGCGCACGATCTCGGGACCGAGGAAGAGGATCGACAGCGCGATCGCCGCGTTGAGCGGGGCCGCGGCGACCTTCGCGACGCCGAACGTCGCGACCGCCAGCGTGATGCTGTGCGCGACGGTGAACGCGGTGATCGTCTTCACCAGCGTCCAGCGGTCGCGGACGATGAGCAGCAGGCCCAGCACGAAGAGCAGGTGGTCGACGCCGAGCAGGATGTGCTCGATGCCGAGGTAGAGGTAGGCGCCCGCGCCGCGCCGCGTGTCGCCCGCGCTGCGCAGCTTCACCGCGGGCGCCGCCGGCTTCAGCACGTGCGTCTCCACGCCGCCGTCGGCGTGCTGCACGCGCACCAGCACGTCGGTCGCGAAGCTCTCCAGCCCCTCGACGGCGAGCGTCTGCCCGGCGAGCCCGCCCTTGCACTCGATCTTCGCCGTGAACAGCCACGCCGTGCCGGCGCGCTCGGTGCGCGCCTCGCCGAGCTGGCGGCAGGACTCCGGGAAGACCGGCACCATCGGCATGCGCACGTCGCCGCCCTCGCCGAGCGAGGGCAGCTTCCACAGCACGTCGAAGCGCCCCGGCGCGGCCTCGCGCAGCTCCAGGAACCCGGGCTGCAGCTCGTGCGCGCGCAGCGGCGCGCACGCGAGTGCCGCCGCCATCGCGGCCAGCGCGAGTGCGCAGCGGGCGAGCGCGGTCACGGCCTGCCCGGCTCCGGCATCTGCACAGTCACCTTGTACTTGGCGCGCAGCTTGTCGTAGAACGCCTTCGAGACCTCCTGCCGGCGCGCGTTGGACCACTCGCGCTCGAGCAGCGGCCGCACCTCGTCGACCGTGGGCAGGCGCCCCGGCACGAGCGCATCGACCCTGACGAGATGCGCTCCATAGCCGGATGCCACCGGCCCCGACCAGCGTCCCTGCGGCTGCTTCACGAGGTCCGCGGCGAACTCCTGCCCGAACTGGCGCGCGACGTCGGCCTGCGGCGCGTCCTCGTAGCGCGGCTCGAGCAGCGCGAGGCCGTCGCCGAGCGCGGACGGATCCGAGGGCGCCCGCGTGCCGTTGAGGACGTCGAGCAGGCGCCTCGCGTCGGCGTCGAGCGCGCCGCCGCGCTTGCGCGGGTCGAGGAAGACCTGGCGGAACGTGACGCGAGGCGGGATGCGGAACGCGTCCGCGTGGTCGGCGAGGTACTTCGCGAGGTCCTGTTCGGCGGGCTTGGCGAGGGCGGCCGCCTCCTCGGAGACGAACTCCACCTTCTGCTGCAGCCGGCGGCGGATGACGGCATCGTCGCGGTCGAGGCCGAGCGCGAGCGCTTCGCGGTAGAGGATCTCCTCGCGCACGTGCGAGGCGACGAGGCCCTCGAGCTCGGCGGCGGAGGGCGGCCGCTGCCAGGTACGGCGGAAGTTCTGGGCCAGCGAGCGAATGCGGGCCTCGCCGACCACGATCTCGGTCGATCCGGCGGGCGCGCTCGCGGGACGCAGCCAGGCGTCGGCGGCGAAGAGCGCCGCGCCGAGCAGCAGGAAGTGCACGAGCGGCTCGCGCAGGACAGACTTCAGCATGACGACGCGTTCAGGGTTGCGCGACGAGCCAGGCCCGCGCCGCGGCGACGGTCTCGTCGGCGCCGTACAGCCGCGCGACGCGCCGCTCCAGCGCGACTGCGAACGTGAGGTCCCCGCGCACGATCGCCTCGACGACCGCCGCCTCGGTGACGACGACGACGTCGCCGAACTCGGGCCCCGGCGCGTGGAAGCTCGCGACGACCTTGCCCTCCTGCGCCGTGAAGCGCGTCCACAGCACCGGGCCGATCAGCACGACGGCCAGCCGCGGATTGGCGCGCCGCGCCTGCTCGTCGTCGAGCCGCGCGGCCAGCTGGCGCATCAGCGCGTTGGCCTTGAACAGGCGCAGCGTCGCGCGCGCCTCGGGAGCGAGGTCGTCGCGCTGCAGCAGTTCGTCGCGCGGCAGCGTCCCGGCGGCCTGCGCCTGCCACACGGCGGTGCCCACGTGCAGCGCATCGGGGAACGCCATGTTGAGCGCCCCGCGCATCGAGGAGATCGACGAGGGGTCCTCGAGGCCGCACGCCGGCGCTGCGGTCGCGGCAGCCAGGAAGGCGACGGCGACGGCGCGCGCCAAGCGGCGGCGAAAGCGCGCGCGGGTTGCACCGATCGGGGCGGGAAGCGCCTGCATGGTTGTTAGGATATCGTGCCGGTGCTGCGCGGGCGTGACGCCGCTTACCGGAACGCCCCCCTGGCCGCGCCTCCATCCCGATGACGCCGATGCGAACCGTCCTTCTTGCCGTCCTCGCGGCGAGCATCCTGCTCGCCGGTCACGCGCTCGCGCAGCCGGCGCCGACGTACGCCGGCACCGCGACGTGCGCGGGCTGCCACGCGAAGGAGCACCAGGCGTGGCGAGGCTCGCACCACGACCGCGCGATGGAGGAGGCGAGCGGGCAGACCGTGCTCGGCGACTTCGCCGACGCGCGGTTCACGCACCGCGGCGTGACGACGCGCTTCTTCCGCCGCGACGGCCGCTACTTCGTCAGCACCGACGGGCCGGACGGCAGGCTCGCCGACTTCCCGATCCGCTACACGTTCGGCTTCTACCCGCTGCAGCAGTACCTCGTCGAGCTGCCCGGCGGACGCCTGCAGGCGCTGGGCATCGCGTGGGACGCGCGGCCGAAGACGCAGGGCGGACAGCGCTGGTTCCACCTCTATCCCGACCGCAAGCTCAAGGCCGGCGAAGCGCTGCACTGGACGGGCATCGACCAGACGTGGAACTACCAGTGCGCCGACTGCCACTCGACGAACCTGCGCAAGAACTACGACGCGGCGAGCGGAACGTACAAGACGACGTGGTCGGAGATCGACGTCGGCTGCGAGGCGTGCCACGGCCCGGGGTCGGCTCACGTCGCGTGGGCGAGACGCGAGCCCGCCGCGAGGGGTGCGGACGCGTCGAAGGGGCTGACCGTCGCGCTGGATGAGCGCCGCGGCGTGACGTGGCCCATCGACGCCGTGTCGGGCAACGCGTCGCGTTCCGCGACGCGCGGCTCGAGCCGCGAGACCGAAACGTGCGCGCGCTGCCACGCGCGGCGCGGCCAGTTCGACGACGCGTGGCACCCGGGCAGGCCGCTGGGCGACGCCTTCCGCGTGGCGACGATCGACCCGGGCCTCTACCACGCCGACGGGCAGCAGCGTGAAGAGGTCTACGACCACGGCTCGTTCCTGCAGAGCCGCATGCACGCGAAGGGCGTGACCTGCAGCGACTGCCACGACCCGCACTCGCAGAAGCTGCGCGCTCCCGGCAACGCGGTGTGCGCGCAGTGCCACGCGCCGTCGCGCTTCGACGTCGCGGCGCACCACCGCCACAAGCAGGGCTCGCCCGGCGCCGCGTGCGCCGCGTGCCACATGCCGACGACGACGTACATGGTCGTCGATCCGCGTCACGACCACTCGATGCGCATCCCGCGACCCGACCGCAGCGTCGCGCTGGGCACGCCCAACGCGTGCGGCAGCTGCCACGCGAAGCAGGGGGCGAAGTGGGCGGCCGACGCGGTGGCGCGCTGGTACCCGCAGCGCAAGCCAGGCGCGCAGGGCTTCGCCGAGGCTTTCCACGCCGCGGATCGCGGCGCTCCCGGCGGCCGGCAGGCGCTTGCCGCGATCGTCGCGGATGCCGCGCAGCCTCCGATCGTGCGGGCGAGCGCGATCCCGCGGCTCGCGAACTACCCCGCGCGCGACGGCGGCGCCTTGCTGGCGAAGGCGCTCGACGACGGCGACCCGATGGTTCGCGCCGCGGCCGTGCGCGGCCTGCGCGATGCCGATCCGGCGTTGCGCGCGCGGCTGCTGCCGCGCCTGCTCGCCGATCCGTCGCGCGGCGTGCGCATGGAGGCCGCGCGCGCGCTGGCGGGCCCGCCCGAGCGCCGGATGGCCGAGGCCGACCGCTCGCGCTTCGACGCCGCGCTCGCCGAGTACGAGGCGTCGCTGCGCTTCAACGCCGACCGTCCCGAGGCGCACACCGAGCTCGGCGGCCTGCAGCTCGCGCGCGGCCGGCCGGATGCCGCGGTCGATTCGTTCCGCAGGGCGCTCTCGCTCGATGCCACCTACGCGCCGGCGTCGGTCAACCTCGCGGACTACTACCGCAGCCGCGGCCTCGAGCGCGAGGCGCAGGACACGCTGGCCGCCGCGGTGAAGGCGGATCCCGGCGCGGCCGGCGCGCGCCACGCGCTCGGGCTGTCGTATGCGCGACAGAAGCGCATGAGCGAGGCGCTCGCCGAACTGGGCGCGGCCGCGAGGCTCGCGCCCGACAGCGCGCGCTACGCCTACGTGCACGGCGTCGCGCTGCACGACGCGGGCAGGCGTGCGGAAGCGCTGAAGGCGCTCGAGGGCGTGCTCGCGCGTCATCCCTACGACCGCGACGTCCTCTTCGCGCTGGCGAGCTACGAGCGCGAGAAGGGCGACGTGGCGAAGGCCGCGCAGCGCGCGAAGCTGCTGCTCGAGATCGATCCCGACGACGCGGAGCTGGCGCGCTTCGCGCGGGAGCTCGCGGCGCCGCGACGCTAACCCCGGCGCTACGCGACTCTCGTCGGCGCGGCGTGGCGTGCCGGCCGCGCGCCGCCCAGCCAGCGCTTGCGCAGAGCCGACTCGGCCGCGTGCGCGCCGCGGTCCGCCTCGACGATGGCGCGCGCGAGGTCGTCCGCGATCCGCGGCAGCGAGCGGCCGGAGACACGGGCGATGGCGAAGTTCGCGGCGAGCCGCGGGTCGGCCAGCGGAAGCGCGGCGAGCTCGCCGCGCTCGAGCTCGGGCGCGAAGATCGACAGCGTCGCAAAGAGCACGTGGTCGGTCGCGACGACGGCGGCCTTCAGCATCGCCATCGATTCGCAGCCGACGTCGGGGATCGGCCGAGCGGCGTCGCGGCGCGCGCGCGCCGCCAGCAGGCGCTCCGTGATGGCCGGGCCGAGGCGAACCGTCGAGGCGATCGGATAGGCCGCGACGTCGGCGAGCGCGAGGGCGCCGTTGCCCAGCAGGGGATGGCCCTTGCGCACGATGAACGCTGCCTGCCACTCGGAGAGCGGCGTCAGGTCGAGTCCGGCAGCCTCGTCGCGCGGGACCAGCCCGATCACCGCCAGGTCGAGCTCGCGGCGCAGCAGCGACATGACGAGGCTCGCCCAGTTGTCGTTGGCCACGCGTATGGACACGCCGGGGTTCGCGCGGAGGAACCTGCCCACCGCCTCCCCCATGAACAGCGCGGTCGGGAACGTCCCCGCGCCGACGTTGAGCCGGCCGGTGCCCGTGCCGCGCAGCAGCGTCAGCTCGCGGTCGAACGCCTCGGCGCGGTCGAGAAGCTCGCGCGAACGCTCGAGGAACAGCCGCCCGAGCTCGGTGGGAACGACCCGGCCCTTGCCGCGCTCGAAGATCGCGATCCCCGTGCGCCGCTCGAGCTGCTGGATGCTGCGCGACAGGGCGGGCTGCGTGATGTGCAGCGCGCGCGCTGCCCGCGCGAAGCTGCCTTCCTCCGCCAGCGCGCGCGCGTGGGCGAGGAACCGGAGGTCGAAGTCCATGCGCAGATGTTATCAAAGCCATGAGGGGATTCGAATGGACAGCGTGGCCCCGCTTCGGGCAGACTCGCGCACCGTCCGGCGCCTCCCGCGCCGCTTCGTCCCCGACCCCGAGGAAACGCCAGCCATGCTTCGACAAGCCGTGAACCGCATCGCCGCCCTAGCGTGCGCGTCGGCACTCGCGCTCGCCGCGACCGCCGCCCACGCGCAGGCCAAGCCCAACATCCTCGTCATGTTCGGCGACGATGTCGGCTACTGGAACGTCAGCGCCTACAACCGCGGGCAGATGGGCTACCGCACGCCGAACATCGACCGCATCGCCAAGGAAGGCGCCCTTTTCACGGATGCCTACGCGCAGCAGAGCTGCACGGCCGGCCGCGCGGCGTTCATCACCGGCCAGTCGCCGATGCGCACGGGTCTCACGAAGGTCGGCCTGCCGGGCGCGCCGGAAGGGCTGTCGGCGAAGGACCCCACGCTCGCTGAGCTGCTGAAGGCGCAGGGCTACATGACTGCCCAATTCGGCAAGAACCACCTCGGCGACCGCAACGAGTTTTTCCCGACGGTGCACGGCTTCGACGAGTTCATGGGCAACTTCTACCACCTCAACGCCGAGGAGGAGCCCGAGAACGAGGACTATCCGAAGAACCCCGAGTTCAAGGCGAAGTTCGGTCCGCGCGGTGTGTTCAAGTGCGTCGCGACGACCACGGTCAGCACGCTGCCCGACGACCCGCGCTTCGGCAAGTGGGGCAAGCAGAAGTGCGAGGACACGGGACCGCTCAACCGCAAGCGCATGGAGACGATCGACTACGAGGTGACGGATGCCTCGATGGACTTCATGTCGCGGGCGACGAAGGCCGGCAAGCCGTTCTTCCTGTGGTTCAACACGTCCCGCATGCACATCTGGACGCACCTGCGGCCCGAGTCGAAGGGCAAGACCGGGCTGGGCGTCTATCCCGACGGCATGGTCGAGCACGACAATCACATCGGGATGATGCTGAAGAAGCTCGAAGACCTCGGCATCGCGAACAACACGATCGTGATCTGGACGACGGACAACGGCGCCGAGGTGATGAGCTGGCCCGACGGCGGCACGACCCCGTTCCGCGGCGAGAAGAACACGAACTGGGAGGGCGGCTACCGTGTGCCGTTCGTGATGCGCTGGCCCGGCGTGATCCAGCCGGGCACCGAGATCAACGAGATCGTCTCGCACGAGGACTGGCTGCCGACGCTCATGGCGGCCGTGGGCCAGCCGAACGTCAAGGACCAGCTCAAGGCCGGCGCGACGATCGGCGGCGTGCCGTACAAGGTGCACGTCGACGGCTACAACCTGATGCCGGCGCTCAAGGGCGAGACGAAGGAGTGGCCGCGCAAGGAGTTCCTCTACTGGACCGACGACGGCAACCTCGCGGGCCTGCGCTACCAGCAGTACAAGATCGCGTTCCTGGAGCAGCGCGCGCACGGGTTCGACGTCTGGGAGGAGCCGATGGTGCCGCTGCGCTTGCCCAAGCTCTTCAACCTGCGCTCGGACCCGTTCGAGCGCGCCGACCACGAGGGCATGGGCTACCAGCGCTGGCGCATCGATCGCGCATTCGTGCTGGTTCCGGCGCAGACCTACGTCGGACAGTGGCTGACGAGCTTCAAGGACTTCCCGCCGCGCCAGAAGCCGGGCAGCTTCAGCATCGGCGACGCGATGGAGAAGCTCTCCAAACCTTCCAGCAACTGAGCCCGCGGTTCGCGCGCCAGGGGCCGCTCCGGCGAGTCGGGGCGGCCCCTTGCACATTGCTGGCGAGCGCGGCGCACGACTATTGAACATCCGGAGATGCGGTGACGCTGCGATTCGATTCATCGTCGTCCCCGCGAAAGCGGGGACCCAGCGTCTTTGTCAATCAGCGACGCTGGATTCCCGCCTGCGCGGGAATGACGAAGTGAAAGGACCCGCCGTCACTCACTTTCCGAAGTGTCAATAGAAGGTCGTTCCGTGACGTGGAATTCCGCCGGCTGCCGCCTTTTCGCGATCGTCGCGCTGCTGCTCGCGCTGCCGGCCGGCGCGGCCCAGGCCGCGGAAGCGCTGGCGTCGTGGAACGACGGCCCGGCCAAGCAGCGCATCGTTTCCTTCGTCAAGGCGGTCACCGACAAGCGCAGCAAGGACTACGTCGCGCCCGTCGATCGCATCGCCGTGTTCGACAACGACGGCACGCTGTGGTCCGAGCAGCCGGTGTACTTCCAGCTGGCGTTCGCGCTCGACCGCGTGAAGGCTCTTGCGCCCTCGCGCCCGCACTGGGCCACGACGCAACCGTTCAAGGCGGCGTTGGAGGGCGACGTCGCGACGCTGGCGGCCGGCGGGGAGCGCGCGCTTGCCGAGCTCGTCATGGCCACGCACGCGGGCACCACGGCCGAGGAGTTCGCGCAGATCGTTCGCGACTGGGCGAAGACCGCGGTGCATCCCACGCTGAAGCGCCGCTACGTCGAGCTCACCTACAAGCCGATGCGCGAGCTGCTCGATTACCTGCGCGCGAACGGCTTTTCGACCTACATAGTCTCCGGCGGTGGCGTCGAGTTCCTGCGCACCATGTCGCAGGAGCTCTACGGCATCCCGCCCGGGCAGGTGATCGGCTCGAGCATCCGCACGAAATACGAGCTGCGCGACGGCAAGCCGGCGATCGTGCGCCTGCCCGAGATCGACTTCATCGACGACAAGGCCGGCAAGCCGGTGGGCATCCACAAGTTCATCGGCCGCCGGCCGATCGCCGCGTTCGGCAATTCCGACGGCGACTTCGAGATGCTCGAGTACGTGACCGCCGGCCCGGGTGCGCGGCTCGGGTTGATCGTGCACCACGACGACGCCAGGCGCGAGTTCGCGTACGATCGCGACTCGCACGTCGGCCGCCTTGCGCGGGGCCTCGACGAGGCCGGCGGGCGGGGCTGGCTCGTGGTGAGCATGAAGAACGACTGGCGCGTCGTGCACGCGCCGCCGCGCTGAAGCCCTCCGCCGGCTGCGCCCTGGCGCAACCCGCTTCGCAACCCTGAAGGCGAATACGATGCGAACGATTGCAGGACTCGCGGCTTGCGCGATCGGCCTCGGATTCAACGGAGCTTCCGCCGCCCAGGACAGCGCCGAGGACCTGGCAAAGAAGCTCGCCAATCCGATCGCAGCGCTGATCAGCGTCCCGTTCCAGCTCAACTACGACCGCGGCATCGGCCCCGTCGACGACGGCTCGCGCTGGCTGCTCAACGTCCAGCCGGTCGTCCCGATGTCGCTCGACGCGGACTGGAACGTGATCTCGCGCACGATCCTGCCGGTGGTGCAGCAGGAGGACGTCTTCCCCGGAGCGGGCAGCCAGTTCGGGCTGGGCGACACCGTGCAGAGCTTCTTCTTCTCGCCGAAGAAGCCGACGGCGAACGGCGTGATCTGGGGCGTGGGCCCGGTGCTGCTGCTGCCCACCGCCACCGACGACCTGCTGGGCGCGGAGAAGTGGGGCCTCGGTCCGACCGCGGTTGCGCTCAAGCAGGACGGCCCGTGGACCTACGGGCTCCTGTTCAACCACCTCTGGTCGGTCGCGGGCACCAGCTCGCGCCCCGACCTCAGCACCACGTTCCTGCAGCCGTTCCTCTCGTACACGACGAAGGACGCGTGGACTTTCACGCTGCAGACGGAGACGACCTACGACTGGAAGGGCGAGCAGTGGACGGTCCCGGTCAACGCGCTGGTGAGCAAGGTGGCGAAGGTCGGCGACCAGCTGGTGAGCTTCGGGGCCGGTGCGCGCTACTGGGCCGAGGGCCCGCAGTCGGCGCCGCATGGCTGGGGCCTGCGCTTCCTCGTCACGCTCCTCTTCCCCCGATGACCTGATCGCGCCCGCGAGCGGCCGCGGCGCTCCGTGGATCGGGCGATCAGACCTTGCCCGCGATGTCGTCGAGCGACTCGGCGTTGCGCCGGCAGGTGTCGCGAAACGGTTCGCTGATGCGGGTGTCGGCCGCAGCTGCCGACCAGAATTCGATGGCGGCGGCGCAGGCGGCAAGCCACGTCGCTCGCTGCGCTGGCAACGGCAGCGCAGGCGCGAAATCGCGTGCCGGCACCTCGCCGCCGGGAAGCGGCGCGTACATCATCGGCAGCATGTCGTACGTCGGCGCGAGGCGCAGCGGCTCTCCTACACGGAAGCTCAGGTTGCCGAGGTGCATGTCGGTGTTCGCGATCAGGCGGCCGTACCACCACAGGTGATCCACGGCCGCTGCGGCATCGGGCTCGATGAGCTTCATGCCCTGCAGCCGCCCGGCGATGTCCGGCCACGCCGTCGTGCGCGAGCCCACGAACGCGCCCTGCAGGGACTCGAGGTCGCACACGGGCAGTCGCCCGTGCTCGCCGATGCGGTCGAAGCGCTCGACCTCGATGAACGTGCGTCCGGCGTGCTCCAGCAAGCGCGAACGTGCGGGCCCGGGTCCGGGCAATCGTGCCGAGCTGGCGAGGGCAAGGTGCTCGCAGGCGAGCAGGTCCGCCCACCGTCGCTCCGCGGCGGAACCGGCGGCCCCCGAGAACTTGACGAGGACGTGCGGTGTCGTCGCGCCCGCCTGCTCGCGCGCCGCGGTGAACTTGGGGAATTCGCCGGCCGCGCTCGAGCCGCCGCCGGCAAGTGCGACGGCGTCTTCGGCGCGTGCGGCGTAGGCGACGGGAATCTCGCGCTCATGCAACGGCGCCGGCGGCCGGACCTTCGCTTCCAGCCAGCGTTCGTACGCGGAGTCGCCGACGATCAGGTTGCCCGGCGCATCCGCGCCACGCTGGCTCAGCACCCAGACGACGTCGTCGTCGCTCCACTCCTCGGGGTCAGGGGCCACGCCGAGCGCACGATGCTCGGCGCGGGCGAATTGGCGTCCGAGGTAGCCCTGCGGGCGTATCGCGAGCACCGGGTACGGCAGGCCGTCCCACCAGCCGTCCCGGGACACGGCCGGTACGGGCCAGCCGGCTTCCGCCAGCGACATGAGGCTGCCCTGCGGAGCGGCCAGCGCAAGCGTCGCCAGCGGTGCCGCGCTCCCACTCCGATCGACCTGGTAGACGGGGATGTCGGTCAGCGTGCCGCGCAGCGGCCGGCGCAGGGCGTAGCGCGCGCGCCGCGTGCGACCGGCAGCGAGCACCGACCCTTCGGGCAGGTCCCCCAGCAGGCGCCGGACCGACTGGCTGCTGACGCCGAGCGCAGTCGCAAGTTCAGCTGTGCCTTGCCGCGGCCGGAGTCGAAGGATCCGGACGAGGTTCTCGGAGAGCAGGGCGGTGGCGGCGCGCACGACTCGTTGCGTTGCTAAACGTGTTGCTAAACATCGCACAAAAAGTGCAGATTTTCAATATTGTAAGCACATGTACCAGTGAAAGCTGTTGCCAATATTGGCAGCAATACGACATCGCGTGAACGATGGGCAGAAGAGCAGCCGCCCATGGCCTATGTGCAGACAGCAACAAGCCCGGCCTGGGCCGGGCTTGCGCTTGGGCCGGACAGCCGGGACTACTTCACGGCCGCCGGCTTGTCCTTGGCGGGTGCCGCCAGGCTGGACGGCGTGGTCGCGGCCGCCGACTGCGTGCGGTTCGAGGCGACGACGGGCTCGCCCTTCAGGTGGTTGATGGCCTGACGGAGCTGGAAGTCCTCGGCCGGCGCGCCGAACTCGAAGCGCGGCGGCGGCGCCTGCTTCTCGTCCTTGTCCTGCGGCGAGGGGCGGGCGCTCGCTCCGGGAGGCGGCGTCGCGGCCGCGCCCGGCTTGTTCGTCTCGAGGTGGCGCTCGAGGTTCGCCTCGCGGATGCGGTTGGGCGAGTCGCGGCCGTCGTCGATGGCCACGTCCGGCTCGATGCCCTTGGCCTGGATCGAGCGGCCCGACGGCGTGTAGTAGCGCGCCGTGGTCAGCTTGAGGCCGGCGCTGCTGCCAAGCGGCAGGATCGTCTGCACCGAGCCCTTGCCGAACGTGCCCATCCCCATGACCGTCGCGCGCTTGTGGTCCTGCAACGCGCCGGCGACGATCTCGGAGGCCGAGGCCGTGCCGCCGTCGACCAGCACGACCAGCGGGACCTTCTTGACGCCCGCGGGCAGGTCGCGCAGGTAGTCCTCGCCGCGGCCGCGCATGTAGTGCTCGCGCGACGCGGTGAGGCGCATGCGCGCGTCCGGCGTGCGCCCGTCGGTGTAGACGACCAGCGCGTCCTTCGGCAGGAACGCCGCGGACACCGCCACGGCCTGGTTGAGCAGGCCGCCCGGGTCGCTGCGCACGTCGAGCACGAGGCCCTTGAGCTCGCCCTGCTTGTAGAAATCGCGCAGCGCCTTGGCCAGATCCTCGCCGGTGCGCTCCTGGAAATTGCGCACGCGGATGTAGCCGTAGCCCGGCTCGAGCATCTTCGCGCGCACGCTCTTGACGCTGATCTCCTCGCGCGTGAGCGTCACCGTGATCAACGCGTCCGCGCCCTTGCGCTGCAGCGTCAGCACCACCTCGGTGCCCGGCTTGCCGCGCATCTTCTCGACCGCCTTGGACAGCGGCATGCCCCGCGTGGCGGTGTCGTCGATCTTGACGATCAGGTCGCCGGCCTGGACGCCGGCGCGGAACGCGGGCGTGTCCTCGATCGGCGAGACCACGCGGATGAAGCCGTCCTCGACGCCCACCTCGATGCCGAGCCCGCCGAAGCGGCCCTGCGTGCTGACCTGCAATTCCTTGAACGCGTCGGCGTCGAGGAAGTCGGAGTGCGGGTCGAGCCCCCGCACCATCCCGTGGATCGCTTCCTTGATCAGCTTCTCGTCGCTGACCTGCTCGACGTAGTCGCTCTTGATCTTGCCGAAGACCGCCGACAGGAGCTGCAGGTCCTCGTAGGGGATCGGCAGCTTGGCCTCGCGCTGGGCGACCGCGCTGAAGTTGAGGGACAGCAGCACCCCCAGCACCGTGCCCAGGCCGATCAGGCCCGCTTTCTTCCATCCGTCGCGCATCGCTCTTCTTTCCTTTGCCGCCCTGCGGGCAAGTATGCGGGAATCGCTTCCCGATCGAAAGCGCCGGCCGCTCGCTGCGTGGCGCCGCCGGACGGGTCTTCCGCCGTCCGCGGGGCGCCTCCCGTCGTGGGGCCACGCGGATTGGTCCGCGTCCCGTAGACGGAGTTCCCCGGTCGGAGAAATTCCCCGGCGGGCCGCGTCTGGGGCGATAGCGAACGCTTACTGTCCGAACTGGACAAGCGAGCGCCCGGTCATCTCTGCCGGCTGCGGCAGTTCCATCATGGCCAGCAGCGTGGGCGCGACGTCCTGCAGCGCGCCGCCGGAGCGCACCCGCGCGCCCGGGCGGCCCACGTAGATGAACGGCACGACGTTGAGCGTGTGCGCGGTGTGCGCCTGCTGCGTGGCGTCGTCGCGCATTTTCTCCGCGTTGCCGTGGTCGGCGGTGATCACGACTTCGCCGCCGGCCTCGCGCGCCGCCGCCACGACGCGGCCGACGCAGGCGTCGAGCGCCTCGATGGCCCTGACCGCCGCCGCGAAGTCGCCGGTGTGCCCGACCATGTCGCCGTTGGCGTAGTTGCACACGATGGCGTCGTACTTGCCCGAGCGGATCGCCTCGACGAGGCGGTCCGTCACCTCCGGCGCGCTCATCTCGGGCTTCTGGTCGTAGGTGGCGACCTTCGGCGAAGGCACGAGGATGCGGTCCTCGCCGGGGTAGGGCGCCTCGTTGCCGCCGTTGAAGAAGTAGGTGACGTGCGCGTACTTCTCCGTCTCGGCGATCCGCAGCTGCGTGAGGCCCTGCCGCGAGACGATCTCGCCGAAGCCGTTGGCGAGCGTCTGCGGTGCGAACGCGACGGGCAGGCGGGCGAACTCCTCGCCGTAGCCGGCGAGGCAGACGAAGCGGGCGAGGCGCGGCACGCGTGCGCGCGGGAAGCCGTCGAACGCGGGGTCGGTGAGGGCGCGCGTCAGCTGCCGCGCGCGATCGGCGCGGAAGTTCATGAACACGACGACGTCGCCGTCCTCCATGCGCGCGGGGTTGCCGTCGGCATCGAGGATCGCGGTGGCGCCGACGAACTCGTCGTTCTCGCCGCGCACGTAGGCGGCATCGAGCGCCTCTTGCGCCGAGCATGCCGCGTACCCCGCCGCCCCGTCGACCAGCAGCGCATACGCGGGCGCGACGCGCTCCCAGCGCTTGTCGCGATCCATCGCGTAGTAGCGGCCGCAGATCGAGGCGACGCGCGCGCGTGCGCCGCGGGCCGCCGCCTTCGCGCAGGCCTCTTCCATGAGCGCGAGCGAGGCCGCGGCGCTGCGCGGCGGCGTGTCGCGGCCGTCGAGGAACGCGTGCACGTGGATCGTTGCGACGCCCTTGCGCGCGGCGAGGTCGACGAGCGCCGCCAGGTGGCGCTCGTGGCTGTGCACCCCGCCCGGCGAGGCGAGGCCGAGCACGTGCAGCGCCTTGCCGCCAGCCTTCGCGGCATCGAGCGCGTCGAGGATCGCCGGATTGCGGTCGAACTCGCCGCTCGCGATCGCCTGGTCGATGCGCGTGTAGTCCTGGTAGACGACGCGGCCCGCGCCGATGTTGAGGTGGCCGACCTCGGAGTTGCCCATCTGCCCGCCGGGCAAGCCTACGTGGAGCTCCGACGCGTCGATCGTCGCGTGCGGGCAGTTCGCGCGCAATTCGTCGAAGTGCGGCGTGCGCGCGCGCGCGATCGCGTTGTCGGGCGCGTCGGGGCGCTCGCCGAAGCCGTCGAGGATGACCAGCACGACGGGACGCACGGCGGGGCGGAAGGGAGGAGGCATGCTTCGCTTGGGCGGGGCGCCGGGTCGCGGGCAGGACCTCGACGGGGAGGGCGCGGCGGCGGTTCGGCTATCATTTTACTTTGCCGCCCGCGAATCGACCGATGCCGTTCCTCCAGGAAAACTGGCTGCTGATCCTCGTCGCCTTCGTCTCCGGCGCGATGCTCGTCTGGCCGCTCGTGCAGAAGCGCTTCTCGCCGATGAAGGAGCTGGGCACGCTCGGCGCGACGCACCTCCTCAACCAGCAGGACGCGGTGCTCCTCGACGTGCGCGAGACGAAGGAATACGAGGGCGGGCGCGCGCCGCAGGCCGTGCACATTCCGCTCTCGCAGCTCGAAGCGCGCGCGGGCGAGCTCGCGAAGCACGCCGGCCGCCCGGTGATCGCCTACTGCGCGACGGGCAGCCGCTCGCGCATGGCCGGCGCGGCGCTGGCGAAGGCGGGCTTCAAGGACATCTACAACCTGAACGGCGGCTTCCGCGCCTGGAAGGACGCAGGCCTGCCGGTGGAGAAGTCATGACCGCGCAGGAAGCGCCGCCGGGCGGGGTGGCGATGCCGCCGGTGACGATGTACACGACGGCCGTGTGCCCGTTCTGCCTGCAGGCGGAGCGGCTGCTCGCGAGCCGCGGCGTCACCGCGATCGACAAGATCCGCGTCGACCAGGACCCCGGGCGGCGCGCGGAGATGATGGCGCGCACCGGCCGGCGCACGGTGCCGCAGATCTACATCGGCGAGGCGCACGTCGGCGGCTACGACGACCTGGTCGCGCTCGAGCGCTCGGGCAAGCTCGCCGCGCTGCTCGCGCCGCGCTGACGCCGGTCGTCGCGGCGGCCCGCCGGGCCGGGGCGGAGTAAAATCGGTCGTTTTGACCTTTTCCCAGGGAAGCCCCATGGCCGAGCAGCAACCCGCCCCCGCGGGCGAGCAGAACGTGGTGCAGTTCAGCGTCGACCGCATCTACGTCAAGGATCTCTCGCTCGAGAACCCCGGCTCGCCGCAGTCGTTCCAGATGACCGAGCCGCCGCAGGTCGAGGTCGGCCTGCGCTCGCGCACCGACGTGCTCGCGCCGGACGTCTACGAGTGCGTGCTCACGGTCACCGTGACGGCGAAGGCGGGCGACCGCACGATCTTCCTCGCCGAGGCGGCGCAGGCGGGCATCTTCACCATCAAGGGCGTGCCGGCCGACCAGATGCAGCCGGTCATCGCGATCCACTGCCCGACCGTGCTCTTCCCGTACGTGCGCGAGACGATCGCCGACGCGACGCTGCGCGCAGGCTACCCGCCGGTGCACCTGCAGCCGATCAACTTCGAGTCGCTGTACGCGCAGCAGGTCGCGCAGATGCAGGCGCAACCGGCGGCAGCGGCCAGCGTCAACTGAGCCGGCGATGCGGCAGGCGCTCGCGCGCTGCACGCGCCTCGCCGCTGTGGCGTTCGCGCTGACCGCGACTGTGGCGACGGGCGCGGAGTACCGCGTCACCGCCGAGCAGCCGACGGTCCTCTACGACGGGCCGTCGACGAAGTCGAATCCGCAGTTCCTCTACGGCCGCGACGTGCCGGTCGAGGTGATCGTCAGCGTCGAGGGCTGGGCGAAGGTGCGCGACGCCGGCGGCACGATCGGCTGGATCGAGCGCAAGGCGCTCGCCGAGCGGCGGATGCTGATGGTGCGCGTCCCGCTCGCGGAGGTGCGTGAGCGCGCCGACGACGCCGCACCGGTCGCCTTCCGCGCGGAGCAGAACGTACTGCTCGAGCTGGCCGAGCCGGCGACCTCCGCGGCGACGGCGACGAATCCCGGCTGGCTCAAGGTGCGCCACCGCGACGGCGCGAGCGGCTTCGTGCGCATCGCGCAGGTCTTCGGGCTCTAGCGTCCCGCACCGGAAGTTCCTTTGCACAAGGACGGGCGAGAAGTGACGCGCTGCATTGTTGCCGGCCTTGCGGGTATTGGCGATACCCGCTGCGACCGGCGTCGCGCAGCGCGCCATTTTCGTCGTCCTTGTTCGGGCGGCGGTGGTTGCTGCGCTGCGACAAGGCAAGGAACCTCCGGTACGGGACGCTTGCAATTCCCGTGAAGGTCGGCATCGCCGGCGCGGGCGCCTGGGGAACCGCGCTGGCGGTGCACCTCGTCGCGCGCGCCGCGGTCACGCCGCGCGTCGCGCTGTGGGCGCGCGACGGAGGCCGGGCAGCCGAGATCGACGTGGCGCGCGAAAACGCGCGCTACCTGCCGGGGATTGCGCTGCCGGCCGCGCTCGAGGTGACTGCCGACATGTCCCCGCTCGTTGCGGCCGACCTCGTGATCGTCGCGACGCCGATGGCCGCGCTGGTCGCGACGGTGCAGCGCCTCGCCTCCGCCGGCGTGCGCACTCCGCTCGTGTGGCTGTCGAAGGGCTTCGTGGCCGATGAGGACGGGGTTGCGCTTGCGCACCAACGCATCGCGCCGCGCTGGAGCGAGGCGGTCGGCGTGGTGTCGGGGCCGAGCTTCGCCGAGGAGGTCGCCCGCGGCCTGCCCACCGCGCTCACCGTCGCGGCAACGGCGCCCGCGCTCGCCGCCGACGTCGCGGCGCTGCTGCGCGGCGACACGCTGCGTGCCTACGAGAGCGACGACATTGCCGGCGTCGAGACCGGCGGCGCGGTCAAGAACGTGCTGGCGATCGCTGCCGGCGCGAGCGACGCGCTGGGCTTCGGCCACAACGCGCGCGCGGCGCTGATCACGCGCGGGCTCGCCGAGACCGGGCGGCTCGCGGCCGCGCTGGGCGGCCGCCGCGAGACGCTGATGGGGCTGGCCGGCCTGGGAGACCTCGTGCTCACCTGCACGGGCGACCTGTCGCGCAACCGGCGCGTCGGCATGGCGCTCGCGAAGGGGGAGGCGCTGCCGCAGATCCTCGCCGACCTCGGCCACGTGGCCGAGGGCGTGGGCGCCGCGCGCGCGGTGCGGCGGCTCGCCGAGCAGCACGGCGTCGACATGCCTATCTGCGAGGCCGTCGACCGCGCGCTGCACGAGGGCCTGCCGGTGCGCGACGCAGTGGCCGAACTGCTGCGGCGCGAGCCGCGTCCGGAGGTGCACTGAGGCAAAATGAGGGCCAGAGTGGAGTTTCCGCTGCGGCCGTCGGGTCTTGCCGGGCGCCTCCCCGGAAACTCCACTCTGACCCTCACTTCCCCTGAGCTTCACTTTCCCATCGCCGGAAATTCGACTCTGACCCTCATTTCCCCTGCGGGACTTCCCGGGCAGCGCCGCGCTGTTTGTCCAGCCTTCGCGCGGAACCGCCGGGGCACACTGCGGACCAACCAACGGATCACGCCGAGGAACCGCCGCGGCGCCGACAACTCCAGCGGAGCCTCCTTCTCATGCCTTGCCACTCATTGCCGTCCGTGCGGCATGCGGTCCTGCTCATCGCTCTTGCCTCCGCCGGTCCGGCCATCGCCCAGCGCGACCTGCCCAGCGGCACCGTCGTCTCCGGCGGCGTCTCGGCCTACCACCAGTTCGACACGGATCGCGACGGCGGCGGGGACTTCAACGTGACGGGCGCGCTCGGCAGCATCGATGTGCTGCACCCGTTCTCCCCGCAGCTGCGCGTCGGCCTGTCGCTTCGCTACGACTACGAGAACTGGGACTTCTCGGGGGGCAGCCAGACATTCGCGCGGGGTCCGTGGGACGACGTCAATCGGGTGGGCACGGGCATCCCGTTCCTCTACACGCCGTCGCCGGACTGGCTCGTCGCGTTCGTGCCGACGGCGCAGTGGGCGTTCGAGTCCGGCGCGTCCACCGGGGACGCGTTGATCGCAGGCGCGACGCTCTTCGCCGCCAAGACGTTCTCGCCGGACCTGACGCTGGGCCTCGGAGTGGGTGCCTTCGACGAGCTGGAGGAGACGCGCGCCTTTCCGTTTGTCGTCGTTCGCTGGCAGATCAATGAGCGGCTTCTTCTGGCCAACCCGTTCCGCGCGGGACCGGCAGGCGGGGCCGGCCTCGAGCTGTCCTATCGTGCCGACGATGCCTGGGAATTCGCGGCAGGGGGCACCTGGCGCAGCTACCGGTTCCGGCTCGACCGGGACGGCCCGTACCCAGGAGGAATCGGGGAGTCGCGGTCGGTGCCGCTCTTCGCGCGCGCGTCGTGGGCGCCGACGAAGGACACGCGCGTCGACTTCCACGCCGGCGTGCTCGTCGGGGGCAAGCTCAAGGTCATGGACCGCGACGGCAACGACATTGCCAGCGAAGGCTACGACGCGGCGCCGATGGTCGGGATCACCTGGCGGACACGTCTCTGACGTTGCGCGACCGGGGTCGCTCGCGCGAGCGGCAGGCGGCCTCCGCAGGCCGGGCGGAGCGATCGGCGCTACTTGCCGCCGGAAAAGCCGTGCTGCCGCCATGCCTCGTAGACCGCCACGGCAACGGCGTTGGAGAGATTGAGGCTGCGCATGCCGGCGACCATCGGGATGCGCAACTGCTCGTGCGGCGCAAATCGCTCGAGCACCGCCGGCTCGAGACCCGTCGACTCGCGCCCGAACACCAGCACGTCCCCCGGCTCGAAACGCGCCTCGTGGAGCGAAGTGTCCGCCTGCGCGGTGAACGCCCACCAGCGACGGCCGGGCGCCGCCGCATCGAGCGCGCTGCGGCAGGCGGCGAAGTCGCGGTGCACGCGCACGCGCGCGTATTCGTGGTAGTCGAGCCCGGCGCGCTTCAGTTCGCGGTCGTCCATGCGGAAGCCGAGCGGCTCGACGAGGTGGAGGTCGGTGGCCGTGTTCGCCGTCAGGCGAATCACGTTGCCGGCGTTGGGCGGAATCTCCGGATGCACGAGAACCACCGCGAACATCACGCGCCTCCGGGCGGCAGCGCGCGCGCGACGACCCACGCGTCGACGCGCGCCGCGCCGGCCGCGAGCAGCGCCGCGGCCGCCGCGTCGATCGTCGCGCCGGTCGTCATCACGTCGTCGACGATCGCCACGTGCCGTCCCGTCGCGGGGGCGACCGCCGCGAACGCCCCGCGCACGTTGGCGCGCCTCTCGTGCCACGCGAGCGAGGCCTGCGCGGGCCTGTCGAGCGGACGCGCGAGCGCGTGCAGCAGCGGGATGCGCGTGCGGCGCGACACCACGCGCGCGATCTCGACCGCCTGGTTGAAGCCGCGCTGGCGCTGCCTGGCGCGCGCCAGCGGCATCGGGACCAGCGCGTCGGGCCGCGGCAGCGAAGGCGGCGCTCGCAGCGCCATGGCGGCGAGCGCGTCGCCCAGCGGGACGGCGAGCGCGAGCCGACGGCCGTACTTGAACGCCTGCACCAGCCGGTCGAGCGGGAACGCGTAGACGCACGGCGCGAGCGTGGCGGCGACCCTCGGCGGTTGCCTCAGGCAGCGCCCGCACACCGCTGCGCCGGGCGAAGGCAGCGCGCAGACGGGACAGGCCGGAGGCAGCGGCGGCAGCGCGTTCATGCACGGCGCGCACAGCAGCGACGCGTCGGCCGCGTCGCCGCACAACGTGCAGCTCGCCGGGAGCACGCGGACGAGTGCTGCGAGCACGCTGTCAAATTTCCGCGCGCCGCGATTTGACAACTCGTTTAGGCTAGCCCGCATTCCACAGCCATTCTAGAGGTCCGGCGGATGCGCAGCGGATCGTCCCTTCGGCCGAGGTGCGCTTGACCATCGCCGCGCAGGCCGGCGTGGCGGCGAGCCGCGCGCAGCCGCGCGCGCGATGGACGGTCGACGCCGTCGCGGCGCTGTTCGACCTGCCGTTCCCCGAGCTCCTCTGGCGCGCGCAGGGCGTGCACCGCGACCATCACCCGCCCGGCCGCGTGCAGCTCGCAACGCTGCTGTCGATCAAGACCGGCGGCTGTCCCGAAGACTGCGGCTACTGCCCGCAGGCGGCGCGCTACCACACGGCGGTCGAGGAGAGCGAGCTGCTCGATGCCGGCGCGGTGCGCGCCGCGGCGCAGGCCGCGAAGGCGGCCGGGGCGACGCGCTTCTGCATGGGTGCGGCGTGGCGCGGCCCGAAGCAGCGCGACCTCGAGCCCGTGCTCGCGATGGTGCGCGAGGTGAAGGCGCTGGGACTGGAGGCCTGCTGCACGCTGGGCATGCTGAAGGAGGGGCAGGCCGAGCAGCTGAAGCAGGCGGGCCTCGACTACTACAACCACAACCTCGACACCGCGCCGGAGTTCTACGGCGAGGTCGTGACCACGCGCGACTACCAGGATCGCCTGGCGACGCTCGAGCGCGTGCGCGACGCCGGGATAGCCGTGTGCTGCGGCGGCATCGTCGGCATGGGCGAGTCGCGCCGGCAGCGCGCCGCGCTGATCGCGCAGCTCGCCAATCTCGACCCGCCGCCCGAGTCGGTGCCGATCAACCACCTCGTGCAGGTCGAGGGCACGCCGCTCGCGGAGCGCTTCGGCGGCGCGAGCGCGCTCGATCCGCTGGAGTTCGTGCGCACGGTCGCGGTGGCGCGCATCACGATGCCGGCCTCGACCGTGCGGCTCTCGGCCGGCCGGCGCGAGCTCGGCGAGGCGGTGCAGGCGCTTTGCTTCACCGCCGGCGCCAACTCGATCTTCTACGGCGACCGGCTGCTCACGACGGGCAACCCCGACGTGGCGGCGGACCAGGCGCTGCTCGCCAGGCTCGGCCTCTCCCCCGCCTAGCCTGGGCCGCGATGTCCACGACGCTGATCGGCGCGCTCGAGCGCGAGCTTGCCGAGCGGCGCGAGTCGGGCCGATGGCGCGTGCGCCGCACGCTCGCCTCGCCGCAGGGGCCGCGCGCGATCGTCGACGGCGCGCCGGTCGTCGCCTTTGCCAGCAACGACTACCTCGGCCTCGCCAACGATCCCGCGGTGATCGATGCGGCGCGCGAAGGGGCGTCGCGATGGGGCGCGGGCGCGGGCGCGGCGCACCTCGTCTGCGGCCACCAGGAGCCGCACGCCGAGCTCGAGCGCGCGCTCGCGGAATTCGTCGCGCCCTGCGCCGGAGCGCGGGCGCTGCTGTTCTCGTCGGGCTATCTCGCCAACCTCGCGATCGTCACTGCGCTTGTCGGCCGCGGCGATGCGGTGTTCGCCGACCGGCTCAACCACGCGTGCCTCAACGACGGCGCGCTGCTCGCGCGCGCCGATCTCGTGCGCTATCCCCACCTCGACGCGGAGGCGTTGGCGCAGCGACTGGCGGCGTCGCGCGCGCCGCGCAAGCTCATCGCCACCGACGCGGTGTTCTCGATGGACGGCGACATCGCGCCGCTCGCCCGCCTCCTCGAGCTGGCCGAAGCGCACGACGCGTGGCTCGTGGCCGACGACGCGCACGGCTTCGGCGTGCGGGGGGAGGGGCGCGGCAGCGTCGCCGCGGCCGGGCTCGCGAGCGAGCGCATCGTCGTCATGGGCACGCTCGGCAAGGCCGCGGGCGTGGCCGGCGCGTTCGTCGCCGCGCACCCGGCGGTGATCGAGACGATCGTCCAGGGCGCGCGGGCCTACGTCTACACAACGGCCGCTCCCGCGATGCTCGCGTGCGCGCTCGCCGTCTCGCTCGCGGCGATTCGCGACGGGCACGAGCGGCGGGCGCGGCTCGCGGCGCGCATCGCGCAGTTTCGCGCCGGCGCCCAAGCGCTGCGATGGGACTTGCTGCCTTCGTCGACGCCGATCCAGCCGCTCGTCGTCGGCGGCGACGCCGAAGCGGTGGCACTGTCCCGGGCGCTGCTTGCGCGCGGAGTGTTCGTGCCGGCGATCCGCCCGCCGACGGTGCCCGAAGGCTCCGCGCGGCTGCGCATTTCGCTCTCCGCCGCGCACGAAGCCGCCGACGTCGACCTGCTGCTCGCCGCGCTGCGCGAGGCGGAAGGTCGGGCGGCGTGACGTCGGCGCAACCCGCGGCGCTGCACGTCGAGTCGGCCGGCCGCGGCCGTCCGCTCGTGCTGCTGCACGGCTGGGCGCTGCACGCGGGGCTGTTCACGCCGCTCATGCCGGCGCTCGCGCAGCGTCACCGCGTGCTGGCGGCGGACTTGCCGGGGCACGGCCACAGCCCGCCGCTGCCGCGCTGGTCCCTCGCCACGGTCGTCGCGGCGCTTGCCGACGCCTTCGGCGGCGAAGCCGAACCGCCCGACGTGCTCGGCTGGTCGCTCGGGGGGCTGATCGCGCTCGCGTGGGCGCGCGCGCACCCGGCGCAGGTGCGCCGGCTGGTCCTGGTCGGCGCGACGCCGAAATTCGTCGCCGGCGACGACTGGCCGCACGCGATGGGCGAGACGGCGATGCACCGCTTCGCCGACGAGCTTCGCGTGGCCTACCGTCCGACGCTGCAGCGCTTCCTCACGCTGCAGGTGCAGGGGAGCGCGGAGGGCCGCGCCACGCTGGCGGCGCTGCGTCACGCGCTGCACGCGCGCGATGCGCCCGACCCGTCGACGCTGTCCGACGCGCTCGCGGTGCTGGCGGAGACCGACGTCCGCTCGCTCGTCGCGTCGATCCGCCACCCCGCGCTGGCGATTGCCGGCGAGCGCGACACGCTCGTGCCGCCGCTGGCCACGGCGTGGCTCGCGCGCGCGCTGCCCGACGCGCGCCTCAAGGTGATCACGGGAGCGGGGCACGCGCCGTTCCTCTCGCACCGCGAAGCGTTCCTCGACGCCGTCGACGAGTTCCTGGCATGAGCGCCGCAGGGCCGTCCCAAGGCGCTCATTGCGCCCCCTTCGGGGGCAGCGCAGCTGCGCCAGCAGCAAGCGTGGGGGTCGTCAGGAGCGCCGCAGGGCCGTCCCAAGGCGCTCATTGCGCCCCCTTCGGGGGCAGCGCAGCTGCGCCAGCAGCAAGCGTGGGGGTCGTCAGGAGCGCCGCAGGGCCGTCCCAAGGCGCTCATTGCGCCGGCCTCATTGAGCGGGCGCGGCTTGCATGGGTCTGCATGTCGGCCGGTGCGGCGATTCGCCTTGGCGTCGATCCCCACGCTGCGCGCGGGGCCCCTCGCCGCAGGGCGAACGCCACTCCCCCCAGGGGCAGCGCAGCTGCGCCGGCAGCAAGCGTGGGGGTCGTCCGGTGAGCGACGCCCCCGACCCGCGCGAAGTCGATCCCGCCGTCGTGAAGCGCGCTTTCGGTCGTGCCGCCGCGACCTACGACGCTTCGGCGGTGCTGCAGCGCGAGGTGGGCAGGCGACTCGCAGCGCGGCTGGACGTCGTCCGCCTCGAGCCGGCGCGCGTGCTCGACATCGGCTGCGGCACCGGCGAGGCGACCGCGGAGCTCGTCGCGCGCTACCCGCGGGCGCACGTCGTGGGCCTCGACCTCGCCTGGCCGATGGCGAGGGCCGCAAGCGATCGGCTGGGGCGCGGACGCTCGCTCTACCGGCGCCTGCTCGCGCCGCTGGCGGGCGACGGCGGGAGCAATGCGCACGTCGTGTGCGGCGACGCGCTCGCGCTGCCGCTGTCAGGGGTGTGCGTCGACCTCGTCTTCTCCAACCTCGCGCTGCAGTGGGTGAACGACCTCCCGCGCGCCTTCGCCGAGATGCGGCGCGTGCTGCGCGTCGGCGGGCTCGCGACGTTCACCACGTTCGGCCCGGACACGCTGCGCGAGCTGCGCGCGGCATTCGCCCGCGCCGACGGGCACACGCACGTCGGCCGCTTCGCCGACATGCACGACGTCGGCGACATGCTGGTGCGCGCGGGCTTCGCCGACCCGGTGATGGACGCCGAGACGTTCTGCCTCGAGTACCCGTCGCCGAGGGCGCTGATGCTCGACCTGCGGGCCATCGGGGCGACGAACGCGACGCGCGGTCGCCCGCGCGCCCTCACCGGCAAGGGGCGCATGGCGCGCGTGTACCGCGAGCTCGAGCGGATGATGCGCGACTCGCGCCTGCCGGCCACGTTCGAGGTCGTGTACGGGCACGCGTGGAAGGGCGAGCCGCGGGCGACGGACGCCGGCCTGCCGATAGTGAAGCTCGAGCGGAGGCCGCGATGACGCGCGGCTTCTTCGTCACGGGCACCGACACCGGCGTGGGCAAGACCGTCGCGGCGAGCGCGCTGCTGCGGGCCTGCGCCGCCCGCGGCCTGCGCGCGGTCGGCATGAAGCCGGTCGCGGCAGGCATCGAGCCGGGAGCGGTTGTCAACGCGGACGTGGCCGCGCTGGCGGCCGCGGGCAACGTCGACGCGCCGCTCGCCGACCGCAATCCCTATGCGTTCTCCGATGCCGTCGCGCCGCACCTCGCGGCGGCGCGTGCCGGTGTGACCATCGGGCTGGCGCCGATTACCGCGGCCTACGCGCGGCTCGCTGCGCGGGCCGACGTGGTCGTCGTCGAGGGAGCCGGCGGCGCGCTCGTCCCGCTCGGAACGGGGACCGACGTGCTGGACGTCCCGCGCGCGCTGGGCCTGCCGGTGCTGCTGGTAGTCGGGTTGCGGCTGGGATGCCTCAATCACGCCCGCTTGAGCGTGCTCGCGATCCGCGCGCGCGGCCTGGCGCTGGCCGGGTGGATCGCGTGCCGCATCGATCCCGCGATGGCGCTGGCCGACGAGAATCGCGAATGGCTCGCGCGCGAGCTGCCCGCCCCGCTGATCGCCGACCTCGCCGCGCCCGGAATCCTCGACGCCGGCGCGCTGGCGCGCCTGGGAATCGCCTGACCGCACCGGGGATTCCGGCAAACGTGGACATCGGAGCGGCCCCGCGCGGTTCGCGGCGCGGACCCGGTGATCGCGGCAAGTTGCCGGGGATTCCCCATTCTTTGATCCATGTTAATATCCCGCGCCTTTGCGGCGGGCCGCTCGCAGGGTCGCGCGGGCCGTCGAAGAACGACGGCGGCCGCGGAAGAGCCGCCGCGACGCTGCAAGGCCCTCCCTGCCCAAGCCGCCTGCCGAATTGCCTCCGACGTACGCCATGACCGCCCTCACCGCAGCGCGCCGCACCCGCGGCCCCGCGACGCGGGCGGGCGCATGAGCGGCGCGCGGCGAGCGGCGGCGGGGAAGCCGACAACCATCCAGCGCACGGACGCACTCGAGGTCAGCATGGTTCGCTTTTCGCAAGGACGCCCACTCGCCGCCCGGCTTCTCGCCGGCCTCGCGGCGCTCCTGCCGGCCGCGGCGCACGCCGCGCGCGAGTGGAACTTCCAGCAGCCGGCGACCGACATCGCGCGCCAGCAGATCGATCTCCACAGCTTCATCATGTGGATCTGCGTGGCGATCTTCATCGGCGTGTTCGGCGTGATGTTCTACTCGATCTTCAGGCACCGGAAGTCGGTCGGTCACAAGGCCGCGCAGTTCCACGAGAACACGATGGTCGAGGTGGTCTGGACGGTCGTCCCGTTCCTGATCCTCCTGTTCATGATGTACCCGGCCACGAAGACCATCCTCGCCTACAAGGACACGTCGTCGCCCGACATGACGGTGAAGGTCACCGGGTACCAGTGGAAGTGGAGCTACGACTACCTGCAGGACGGGTTCGGCTTCTACTCGAACCTCAAGACGCCGCTTGCGCAGATCCAGAACCGCGAGGCCAAGGGCGAGCACTACCTGCTCGAGGTCGACAACCCGCTCGTGGTGCCGGTCGACACGAAGGTGCGCCTGCTGATCACCGCGAACGACGTGATCCACGCGTTCTGGGTGCCGGCGTTCGGGCTCAAGCAGGACGCGATCCCCGGCTTCGTGCGCGACGGCTGGTTTCGCGCGGACCGCGTCGGTACCTACCGCGGCCAGTGCGCCGAGCTGTGCGGCAAGGAGCACGGCTTCATGCCGATCGTCGTCGAGGTCGTGTCGAAGGACGACTACGCGAAGTGGGCCGCGGCGCAGAAGACGAAGGCCGCCGCCGCGGGCGGCGACCCGGCGAAGGTCTGGACGCTGAACGAGTTGACCGCGCGCGGCGGCGACGTGTACGCGGCCAACTGCGCGGCGTGCCACCAGGCCAACGGCAAGGGCGTCCCCAACGCGTTCCCCGCGCTCGACGGCTCGAAGGTGGCGACCGGCCCGAAGGCGGACCAGATCGCCATCGTCCTCGAGGGCAAGGCGAACACCGCAATGGCGGCGTTCAAGCAGCTGTCCGACGCCGACCTCGCCGCGGTCGTCACCTACACGCGCAATGCCTGGGGCAACGCCACGGGGGACGCGCTGCAGCCCGCCGAGATCAAGGCCGCGCGCAAGTGAGCGCCGCGCGACGCACGAGCACGCCGCCGAAGACGATTCCAGCGAGGAGCACCCGATGAGCAGCATCCCCCACGACCACGCCCCCGGGCACGACGGGCACCACCACCCGACCGGGCTCATGCGCTGGATCACCACGACCAACCACAAGGACATCGGCACGCTGTACCTGTGGTTCTCGTTCGCGATGTTCATGGTGGGCGGCGTGATGGCGCTCACGATCCGCGCCGAACTGTTCCAGCCGGGCCTGCAGGTCGTCGACCCGGAGTTCTTCAACTCGATGACGACGCTGCACGGGCTGATCATGGTGTTCGGCGCGATCATGCCCGCCGCGGTCGGGTTCGCGAACTGGATGATCCCGATGCTGATCGGCGCGCCGGACATGGCGTTCGCGCGCATGAACAACTGGAGCTTCTGGCTGCTGCCGCCGGCGGCGATCCTGCTCGTCACCTCGCTGTTCGTGCCGGGCGGCGCCGCCGCCGCCGGCTGGACGCTCTACCCGCCGCTCACGATCCAGGGCGGCATGGGCATGGACCTCACGATCTTCGCCGTCCACATCATGGGCGCGTCGTCGATCATGGGGTCGATCAACATCGTCACGACGATCCTGAACCTCCGCGCGCCCGGCATGACGCTGATGAAGATGCCGCTGTTCTGCTGGACGTGGCTGATCACCGCCTACCTGCTGATCGCGGTGATGCCGGTGCTCGCGGGCGCGGTCACGATGCTGCTGACCGACCGCCACTTCGGCACGTCGTTCTTCAACGCGGCGGGCGGCGGCGACCCGGTGCTGTTCCAGCACGTGTTCTGGTTCTTCGGCCACCCGGAGGTCTACATCATCATCCTTCCGGCCTTCGGCATCGTGAGCCAGATCATCCCGACGTTCGCGCGCAAGCCGCTGTTCGGCTACGCGTCGATGGTCTACGCCACCGCCGGCATCGCGATCCTGTCGTTCATCGTCTGGGCGCACCACATGTTCACCGTCGGCATGCCGACGGCCGGCGTGCTGTTCTTCATGTACGCGACCGCGCTGATCGCGGTGCCCACGGGCGTCAAGATCTTCAACTGGCTGGCGACGATGTGGCGCGGCTCGATGACGTTCGAGGCGCCGATGATGTTCGCGGTGGGCTTCCTCTTCCTGTTCACGATGGGCGGCTTCACCGGGCTGGTGCTGTCGATCGCGCCGATCGACATGCAGCTTCACGACACGTACTACGTGGTCGCCCACTTCCACTACGTGATGGTGGCGGGCAGCCTGTTCGCGTTCTTCGGCGGCATCTACTACTGGCTGCCGAAGTGGACGGGCACGATGTACGACGAGAAGGTCGCGCAGCTGCACTTCTGGGCGTCGCTGATCACGTTCAACGTCGCGTTCTTCCCGCAGCACTTCCTGGGGCTCGCCGGCATGCCGCGGCGCATCCCCGACTACGCGCAGCAGTTCGCCGACTGGAACATGCTGAGCTCGATCGGGGCGTTCGGCTTCGGCTTCTCGCAGCTCATCTTCCTCTACGCGGTGGTGAAGTGCGTCCGCGGCAACGGCGCGAAGGCGCCGGCCAGGCCGTGGGAGGGCGGTGACACGCTGGAGTGGACGCTGCCCTCGCCGGCGCCGTACCACACGTTCGAGACCCCTCCCGTCGTCAAGTGACGCCGCGCCGCGACCGCTGACGCCGCCATGGCTCCCGCCCCTTCCCGCAACGACGACGGGCGCGTCCGCGCCGCCAACGTGCGCACGGCGCTGGCGCTGGCGTCGATCGCCGCCGTGTTCTTCGGCGGGGTGATCGCCGCGAAGTTCATGGGCGGCTGGACGACCGGGATGGGCGTCGTGGGCTTCGCAGTCCTGCTGTTCCTCGGGTTCGCGATCGGCCGCAACCTGTGGCGGGGCCGCCGGTGAACGCCGCGCAACGCGCCGCCAACCGCGCGCTGCTGAAGCGCCTCGGCGTCGTCGTCGTGGGGATGTTCGCCTTCGGCTTCGCGCTCGTGCCGTTCTACGAGAAGATCTGCGAGGTCACCGGCATCCGCAACATCGACGGGCCGGCCCGCGCCATGCCGGCGAACACGCAGGTCGACACGTCGCGCACGGTGCGCATCGAGCTCGACGCGAACGTGCGCGCGATGGCGTGGACGTTCCGCCCCTCCGAGCCGGTGGTGAACGTCCACCCCGGCGAGCTGCGGCAGGTGACCTACGAGGTCGTCAACACGACGGACCGGCCGGTCACCGGGCAGGCGATCCCGAGCTACGGGCCGCGCGACGCGGGGCAGTACTTCGTCAAGCTGGACTGCTTCTGCTTCGCCACGCAGACGCTGCAGCCGGGCGAGCGGCGCGAGATGCCGGTCGTCTTCGTCGTCGATCCGTCGGTGCCCCGCGACATGCCGGCGATCGCGCTGTCCTACACGTTCTTCGAGGTCGAGGGCGGCGCGCGCGTCGCCGCGGCCGGACCCGCACCAATGGAGCAGAGATGAGCGCAAGCACGCACGGCGGCACGCCGGCCTACTACGTCCCGCAGCCGTCGCACTGGCCGATCGTGGGCTCGGTCGCGCTGCTCCTGATGGGCATGGGCGCCGCGTTCTGGATGAATGACATCGGCGCCGGCCCCTGGATGGTCGCGGCCGGCTTCGTCGCGCTGCTGGTCATGCTGTTCGGCTGGTTCGGCACGGTGGTCGGCGAGTCGGAGGGCCACCTCTACAGCAACCGCGTCGACCTCTCGTTCCGCTGGAGCATGGGCTGGTTCATCTTCAGCGAGGTGATGTTCTTCGCCGCGTTCTTCGGCGCGCTCTTCTACACGCGCGCGCTGGCGGTGCCTGACCTCGGCAGCGCCGAGCAGAAGCTGCTCTGGCCCGACTTCGCGGCCACGTGGCCGACGGCGGGCCCCTACATCCAGGAGAAGTTCTCGCCGATCGGCGCGTTCGGCATCCCGCTGCTCAACACGATCCTGCTGCTGACCTCGGGCGTGACGCTGACGATCGCGCACCACGCGCTCAAGGTCGGCAACCGCGGCGGGCTCAAGCTGTGGCTGTTCCTGACGATCGTGCTGGGCGTCACGTTCCTCGGGTTCCAGGCCTACGAGTACGTGCACCTGTACCGCGACCTCAACCTCAAGCTGTCGACGGGCATCTACGGCTCGACGTTCTTCATGCTCACCGGCTTCCACGGCGCGCACGTGACCGTCGGCGCGATCATGCTGACGGTGATGCTGTTCCGCGCGTTCCGCGGCCACTTCACCCCGGACCACCACTTCGCCTTCGAGGCGGCGGCGTGGTACTGGCACTTCGTCGACGTGGTGTGGCTGCTCCTCTTCGTGCTGGTCTACTGGATGTAGGGGCAGGACGATCGCACGGTGCGCGGTCTTTCGAGGCGGTTTCAAGCGGCGGCGCGCGGCCGCCCGAAGCCGCCGCTGTGACATGCGCCCGCTGAAACACGCGAACCCGCTTCATGTTCGCCTGTTTCAGCGCATGGTCCACCCCATCCAGTAGGAGAAGAGAAGGAAGGCGACGAGCGTCACCGAGAGGCCGACGCGGATCGCCAGCGCCTTCACCATCCGCGTCCCGTGCCCGCGGTCGCGGTAGAGGAACACGAGCGCGGCGAAGAGCGCGGTGACGATGGCCAGCAGGCCGGCGACGACGACGACTTTCATGGCAGACACGGTGCGGCCCGGGGAAGACAGGGAGCGTAGCACGCGCGTCGCGCTGCGCCGCGCGCTACCCGCGCTGGCGGCGGCGTGCGCCATCGCGGCGTTCGTCGCTGCCGGGAACTGGCAGCGTGGCCGCATGCAGCAGAAGGAGGCGCTGGGCGCCGCGCTCGACGCGGCGCAGGCCGCCCCCGTCGCGCCGTTTCCCGCCGGCGCCGCCGACTGGGGCGCGTGGCGCTTCCGCCGCGTCGAGGCGAGCGGCGCGTTCGACGCCGCCCGCCAGTTCCTGGTCGACAACAAGGTGCACCGCGGGCGCGCCGGCTACCACGTCGTGACGCCGCTGCTGCTCGCGGGCGGAGGCGCGGTGCTCGTCGACCGCGGCTGGATCGCGGCGGGCGCCACGCGGCTCGACGTCCCGGCCGTGCCCGTGCCGCAAGGCGAGGTCGTCGTGCGCGGGCGCATCAACGTTCCCGCGGCCGACTACGTCGAGCTCGCGGCGAGCCCGCCGGAGCGCGGCGTCTGGCAGAACCTCGACCCGGCGCGCTTCGCGCAGGCCACCGGGCTCGCGGTGCCGCCGGTGGTGATCGAGGCGACCGCGGGCGCGGGCGAAGGCCTTGCGCAGGAGTGGCCGCGTCCTGATTCCGGCGCGAACAAGCACCGGATGTACATGCTGCAGTGGTACGCATTCGCGGCGCTCGTCGCGGTGCTGTGGGGCGCGCTCGCATGGCGGGGGCGGCGCAGGTGACGGGCGCCGGCGCGTCGACGGGCAGCGCGCGTGCGCGGAGGACGCTCGTCGCCATCGCCGCGATCGTCGCGGCGCCGGTGCTGCTCTCCTACGCGATCTACTACTTCGCCCCGCCGGGACGCTTCACGAACTACGGCGAGCTCCTGCCCACGCAGCCGTTTCCGGGCGTGGCCGGACAGCGGCCCGAAGGGACGCCGTTCGAGCTGGCGAGCCTGCGCCCCCGCTGGGCGCTCGTCGTCGCCGCGCCTTCGGCCTGCGACGAGCCCTGCGCGAAGGCGCTCTACGCGACGCGACAGGCGCGCACGATCCAGGGCAAGGAGATCGAGCGCGTCGCGCGCGTGCTCCTCATCGGCGGGGAGCGCGCGCCCGAGGCGGCGCTGCTGGCGCAGCACCCCGACCTCGTCGTCGTGCGCGTGTCCGCCGGCGTGCTGGACGCGCTGCCGCGCGGTCCCGGCGCCATCCACCTCGTCGACCCGCTCGGCCACCAGGTGCTGGCGTGGCCGCGCGACCCCGACGTCAAGGCGATGGCCAAGGACATCGGCCGGTTGCTGAAGGCCTCGCGGATCGGCTGAGATGATGCGACCCGCTCGCTCGCCTGGCTCGCCGCTCCCCGCGGGGAAGCGTCAGTTCCCCGGGGCCGGCCCGTCGGAGCCGAGCCCATCCGGGGTAGAATCCGCGCCTTCCCGGCCGCACCCATGAATTCGCTCGTCCTCGCCGAATCGCGCCTGCGCCAGTTCCTCGCGCTGACCAAGCCGCGCGTGGTGTCGCTGATCGTGTTCGTCGCGGTGATCGGCATGTTCCTCGCGGTGCCGGGCCTGCCCCCGCCCGGCGTCGTGTTCGCGGCCACGCTGGGCATTGCGCTCGTCGCGGGCTCGGCGGCGGCGGTCAACTGCCTCGTCGAGCGCAAGATCGACGCGCTGATGGCGCGAACGCGCGCGCGCCCGTTGCCGCGCGGCGACATCACTCCCGCGCAGACGCTCGCC
>Ga0224500_10000081_pt1 | contig 67067 bp, 65 predicted proteins | sample SF_Oct11_sed_USG_FD_168126 | JGI IMG/M metagenome (GOLD analysis project Ga0224500, IMG submission 168126) | Sediment microbial communities from San Francisco Bay, California, United States - SF_Oct11_sed_USGS_4_1 | ecosystem: Environmental > Aquatic > Marine > Sediment | place: USA: California...
CGCGCACGCCCGCATTCGGCAGAGGCGGGGGCGCCGCGGGCTCGCCCCAGTCGGGAAACTCGGCGCCGCGCGGGAACGCCGCAACGAGGAAAGCGTCGTAGTGGAAGTCGTGCGTGGAGGGGATCGCGCCGCAGGCGGCGAGCATCGCAAGCGGGCTGACTCGCGCCTTCTCGCACGCGGCGGACAGCGCCTTCCACTCGATCGCGTTGCGGTCCGGCTTGTGGAGCAGCATCGCGAGCTTCGGCGCGAACGCGTCGGGCAGCTTGTGCTGCGCGAGCTCGTCGGCCCAGGCCTGCGCCTGCGCCGCCTCGCGGGCCTTGCGCTCGACGCTCGCCAGCGCCGCCTTGAGCGCGTCGGGTGGCGCCTTGCGGTAGCGCCCCTTGCCGCGCTTGTAGAAGTGCATCGGCGAGGCGTGGAGCAGCATCGCCACCGCAACCTGCTCGACGGGTCGCGCCGCCGCGCCGTAGTACTCGCGCGCCAGTTCGTCGAAGCCGAAGTCGCCCTCGCCGATCGCCTCCCACAGGAACCCCGGATCGAGTTCGGCGGCGAGCTTCTGCGCTTGCGCCATCGCGTCGGCAGGCGCCGGATCGGCGAACCGCAGCAGCACGTTGCCGGCCTTGACCTTGAGCCGGCGACCCGAGGCCGCCTCGACCTGCAGCGAGGTGTCCTGGTCGGCAAGGACCGTCCCGGCCCGGAGCTGGCCCTCCTCCTCGAACAGGACGTGCATCGGCGCAGAAATGAGGGTCAGACTCGAGTTTCGGGGGAGCGAGGGTCAGACTCGAATTTCCGCAAGCGCCAAGCGTGGGCGCGGCGTCACCGCGCGAAATGCGAGTCTGACCCTCATTTCCGGGGCATGCGAACGGTCGCTCGACCAAAGTCGAGTCTGACCCTACTCTTGGGCGCGGGCGAGCGCGGCGAACACGGCGGCAAGGTCGGCGATCGGCATCTGGCCGGGCGCGGAGGCGCCCTCGCCGATCGCGAACGACAGCGACGAGCCGAACACGCCCCCGACCATGCGCGTCGCCACGCCGAGCGGCCCCATCGACATGCTGATCAGCGGGATGCGCGCCTTCGCTTCGGCGACCGCGGTGGCCTCGAGCAGCGCCAGGACGTCGGCGCGATCGCGCGGCATCGCCGCGACCTTCGCGACGTCGGCGCCGAGCCGGTCCGCCTCGAGGAAGCGGTCGACGAGGAAGTCGCGGCCGGGCGTGTAGCCGAAGTTGTGGTACGAGAGGATGAGCCGCGCGCCCTGCTCGCGCGAGCGCTCGCGCACGCGGCGCACCAGCGCGGGGGGGTTCGACAACTCGAAGTCGAGGAAGTCGAACAGCCCCGCGGCGCCGACGGCGCCGTAGAGCTTCGCGATCCCTTCCGCGTCGAGCGCGATCGGCTGGCCGCCTTCGTGCGCGGCACGGCAGGTGAAGATGATCGGCGTCTCGCCGGCGGCGGCGCGCAGCGCGCGCCCGGACGCGAGCACGGCCGCGGCGTCGGCGACGCCTTCGAAGTAGTCGACGCGCCACTCGATCACGTCGGGGCGCTTGCCGAGCACTGCGGCGCTCTCCTCGGCGAGGCGCGTGGCGGTCTTCGCGACCAGCGGCGAGCAGATCAGCGGCGTCGCACCGCCGAGGCGGCGGCCGCGGACGTCGATCACCTTCTCCTGTTTCATCGTCGGTTTCCAGTCCTCGCGCAGCCGGGCACGGCCCGCGTCATGGCCTGCATTCTATGCGACCCTGGCATGGCGCCCTTCGCCTCCGGGATCGTTGACGCTGCTGATGCAACGGGGTAGCGTCGGCCGCATGGATCGCCGGCAGGTCATTGCTTCGGGCTTCGCGGCTGCGCTCCTCGCGCGCGGCGCGTACGCCGCCCCGCGATCCGGTGCGCGCGTCGGCTACCTCGAGTTCGTCAGCGCTCCCGACGGCGAGATGCTGTACCGGGATTTCGTCGAGGGACTGAAGAAGCACGGCTACGCCGAAGGCCGGAACCTGACCATCGTGCGCCGCTCTGCCGGCAATGCGAACGAGCGCCTGCCCGCGATGGCCGCGGAGCTGGCGGCGGCACGCGTGGAAGTGATCCTTGCCGCCTCTTCGGATGCGGCGCGCGGCGCGAAGTCCGGCGCGCCGAAGACGCCGACCGTCTTCGTGATGGGAGGGAACCCGGTCCTGGAAGGGCTGGTGACGAGCCTGTCCCGGCCCGGGGGTCAGCTCACCGGCATCGTCACGCAAGGCGAAGACCTCACCGCGAAGCGGCTCCAGCTGCTCAAGGAGGCTTTTCCCGCAATCCGCACGGTGGCGGTCGTGGGGTCGCCGCTCGCGCTGTCGCGCAGCGCCTACGACGACGCGGCGCAACGCCTGCAGCTGAGTGTCGTTGCATTGCGCCTCGTGGATCACAGCGATTTCCGCGACGTCGCCGCGACGATAGGTCGCGGCGCCGCGGATGCGGTGCTCGTCGTCGACGACGCCGACGCGGTGGCCGGCGTCTACAGTTACGCGAAGGTGCTGATGGCGACCCGCCGGCCGGTGATGTTCAACTCCGACGTGTTCGTCGAAGCCCACGGCCTGATGGCCTACGGCGCCAGCCTCCGCCAACAGTACCGTCGCGCCGCAGGCATCGTCGCGCAGCTCCTGGAGGGCGCGAAGGCCGCGCAGGTTCCCGTCCAGATGCCCGCGGGTTACGAGCTCTGGTTCAACCGCCGGGCCGGCGAGGAGTTCTCGATCGAGCTGCCGCGCGAGGTCCAGACGCGCGGCCAGGAGATCAACTCGCGCACGCTCGACTGACCGCGCCGCAGCGCGGGTCACAACCCCGGCAGCTCGACGACGCGTCCCGTGCTCGCGGCCTGCGCGATCGCCTCGGTGACGCGCAGGTTCGCGAGCCCGTCGCGCACGCTCACCCGGGGCGCGACCTCGCCGCGGGCCACGGCGCCGAAGTGCTCCATCTGGAGGGCCAGCGGGTCCTCGCGCACGACGTCGACCACGCCGGTCTCGTAGGGCTTCCACCACGAGCGGCCCTCTTCGCTGGCGTAGCGCTTGACGCGCATCGTCGGGATCGACAGCGAGCCGACCGTGCCGGCGATCACGTAGCAGTCCTCGTCCGCGTACGTCGGGTACGCCGGGTTCTCGCGCGAGGTCTGTTCCCAGTTGCGGGCGCAGGCCGCGGTGTCGGAGAGCATGAACGTGCCCAGCGCCCCGCCCGCGAAGCGCAGGCTGATCGCGACCGTGTCCTCGACCGGGAAGCCGCGCACCGCCCGCGAGGCGATCGCCTGCACCGCGACGATCTCGCCGCACAGCATGCGCAGGCTGTTGACCTCGTGGATCATGTTGATGAGGATCGGCCCGCCTCCGGGCTCCCGCCGCCACGGGCCGTCGTCGAAGTAGTGGTCGGGCTTGAGGAACACCGCGCTGCCCATCGCCGCGACGATGCGCCCCAGGCGCCCTTCGTCGATCACCTGCTTCGCGCGGACCATGATCGGGCTGTGCGCGCGATGGTGGCCGACCAGCGCCCGCGCCCGCTTCGCCTCGACGGCCGCGAGCAGCCGCTCGCCCTCGGCCACGGTGGGGGCGACCGGCTTTTCTACCAGCACGGCCACGCCCGCGTCGATGCAGCGCAACGCCTGCTCGACGTGCACCTGGTTGGGCGTGGCGAGCACGACGCCGTCGACTTCGGCCGCCGCGAACATCGCATCCAGCGTGGGGTACAGCGGCACGCCCGCGCGCTGCGCCTCCTCGCGCGCCGCCGGCGCGGGATCGACGACCGCGCACAGCGCGCACGTGGGGCTGCGCAAGGCGATGCCGATGTGCGTACGGCCGATCAGCCCGGCGCCGGCGACTGCAATGCGCGTCTTCGCCATGTCAGTGGCGCCGGGCCGTCCCAAGCCACTGACCCGCCCCCCCGGGGGGCAGCGAACGAAGTGAGCGTGGGGGTCGTTTCATCCTAGTGGCGCCGGGCCGCCCCAAGCCACTGACCCGCCCCCCCGGGGGGCAGCGAACGAAGTGAGCGTGGGGGTCGTTTCATCCTAGCCCTTGTAGCCCAGCAGACGGGGCAGCCAGAGGGTGAGGTCGGGCACGAGCGTGATCAACGCCAGCGCGCCGAACATCACGTAGAGGAACGGCATCACCTCGCGCACCATGTCGCGCAAGGACACGTCCGCGATCTTCGTCATCATGAACAGCAGCAGGCCATAGGGCGGCGTGACCAAGCCTAGCATGATGTTGACGACGGCCATCACGCCGAAGTGCACCGGGTCGATCCCCAGCGCCTGCGCCGTCGGGAGCATCACCGGCAGAATGACGAGAATGATCGTCGTCCCCTCGAGGAAGCACCCGAGGACCAGCAGCGTGAGGTTGACGAACAGCAGGAACGTCAGCGGCGAGAGCTCGTACGCCTGCAGCATCGCACTCAGCGTCCTGGGGATGTTCTCCGACGTGATGACGAAGTTGAACACCATCGCCCCGGCGATCAGCATGCCGAGCGACACGGTGACGCGCGCGCTGGTGGTGAGCGAGTGGTAGACGTCCTTCCAGCCGACCGTGCGATAGAGCAATGCGGACACGAGCAGCGCGTACAGCGCGGCCACCGCGGCGGCCTCGGTCGGCGTGGTGACGCCGCTGTAGAGGCAGCCGAGCAGGATCACGGGCATCAGCAGCGCGGGCAGGGCCTGCCAGGTGATGCGCGGCAGTTCCCGCAGCGCCACCTTCTCCTCGATCGGGAAGTTGCGGCGCCTGGCCGCGAGCGCGATCAGCGCCATCTGCACGACGCCCAGCAGCAATCCGGGAACGATGCCGCCCAGGAACAGGTAGCCGACAGACGTGTCCGAAACCAGCGCGTAGAGGACCAGCGGGATCGACGGCGGGACGATCGGACCGATGACGGACGACACGCAGGTCAGCGCGGCGGCGAACGCGGGCGTGTACTTGCCGTCCCGCGTCATCAGCGACTGCATCAGCTTGCCGGAGCCGGCCGCGTCGGCGAGTGCGGAGCCCGACATGCTGGCGAAGATGATGCTCTGCACGACGTTGACCTGCGCGAGCCCGCCGCGGAAGCGCCCCACGATCGCGTTGCAGAAGCGCAGCAGCCTGTCCATGATGCTGCCGGCGTTCATGAACTCGGCAGCCAGGATGAACAGGGGGATCGCCAGCAGCAGCTGGCTGCTCATCATGCCGTTCAGCAGTTGCTCGGCCGCGGTGCCCATGTCGCGACCGGCGAGGAAGAGCCACAGGATCGAGCCGCCGATCATGGCGTGGCCGACCGGCAGTCCGAGCAGGCTCAGGCCGACGATGGCGATCAGCGCCAGGGAGAATGGACTGGTCAGGTTCACAGGCCGGAGCTCGTCTTGGTCGCGTCGATGGCCTCGGGCCCGGCCCCGCGCAGCAGCCGCCAGACGTCCCACGCGTAGCGGACGATCACGGCCGCCGCAAAGAGGAGGTACACCGAATAGAGGACGTCGAGGCGGATCTTGAGGTACGAGGTGCTCTCGACCTTCATGAACGTCACGTAGCTCCACGCCGCCGGGAACGACATCGCGAACAGGACGACGGTCGCGGCGGCGACGAGGATGCCGATGATGCGCCGGGCCCGGGGGCCGAGCGAGCCGGCGACGAGGTCGAAGCGGATCTCCTCGCCCTCCCTCAGCCAGAAGGCGGCGCCGATCAGCACCATGTACAGCCACGCGACCACCGACAGCTCGGACGACCAGCCGATCGGGAAGTTGAAGAAGTAGCGGAAGACGATCTGGACGATGAACGCGACGAACATGAGGCCGAGCAGGCCGGCGACCACGTTCTCCGCGCGGCGCCTTATCCAGTCGACGGCTCCCCGCATGAATGGATGCACGCTCTTCCTCCGCTCACTTCCCCGTCGCCAAGCCCGCACCGGCGTGCGAACGCCGCCGGGTTGCTGCGAGCTGGATTGCAGGGATGCCGCGGGCCGGAGCCGGCCCGCGGCGTCGCATCGCTACTTGACCGCGGCGATCTTGTCGAGAATCCCCGGCGCCCAGGCCTTCGCCTCGTCGGAGGCGAGGTAGACCTTCTGCGCATAGGCGCGGAACGCGGCGATGTCCGGCGTGTTGATCTCGAGGCCCTGCTTCTTGAAGCCCTCGGCCAGTTCCGCCTCGCGCTTCAGGTGCTCCTGCGTGCTCCACGCAAGCGCCTTGTCGACCGCGGCCTGGAAGTTCCTCTGCTTCGCCGGGCTCATGGCGTTCCACGTCTTCATGTTCATCGCCAGCACGTCGAAGGCGACGAGGTGCGAGGTCAGTACGATCTGCGACATCACCTCGTAGAACTTCACGGCCTGCACGTTCGGCAGCGGGTTGTCCTGGCCGTCCACCGCGCCGGTCTGCAGCGCCGTGTAGGTCTCGGCGAACGCCAGTGGCGTCGGGTTCGCGCCCAGCGAGCGGCCAAGCAGTTGCCAGGCATCGCCCGGCGGCATGCGCAGCTTGACGCCGGCGAGGTCGGCGGGCGTGGTGATCTTCTTCTTGGGCTTCAGGCCGACCTGGCGGGTGCCGAAGAACGTCGGGCCGAGGATCTTGATCTTCAGCTGGTCCTCGGCCTGCCTGATCATCTGCATGCCGACGTCGCTCTTGAAGAACGCGAGGACGTGGTTCGCGTCGCGGAACACGTAGGCCGCGGTCAGCACCGACCACGCCGGGACCTGCTTGGAGATGTCCTGCGGCGCGATGTTGCCCACTTCCAGGTTGTCGCGCTGCAGGGCGACGAGCTCGGTGCCCTGCTTGAACAGCGTCCCCATGAAGTACTGCTCGACCTTGAAGTCGGCCTCGACGTCCTTGGCGATCATGCGGAACATGTCGGCGCGGATGTCCTTGTCCGAGAAAACCGCGGTCATGCGCAGCAGCGGCTTGTCCTGCGCCCAGGCAGGGACGACCTGCGCGGCTGCAAGCGCCACGCCGGCCTTCAGCGCGGTACGACGGTCGATCTTGGCGTGCATGGATTCCTCCTCGTTGAAGAAAGTCACTGCTCAGGGCCTGTTCACGCTATGGCCGCGCGCGCGAGCGGGCCCATGGGCGTGTCCATCGCGACGCTCGCCGCCGCGAAGACCGGGTGTCTTCGCAAGGCGAGCAACAATGAGGGGCGCGCCCAGGGGCCCGCTCCCTCCGGGTTGCGGCTGGAAAGGCCATGCGCGGTGTTGCGAAGCCTCGCCGGGTTCCCGACCCGCCTTCGACTTCGCGCCTGCTTGCACGGCCCCCACGCTCCCTACGTTCGCTGCCCCCCCGGGGGGCTGGTCAGTCCCTCGGGGCGGCCCTTCGGGACTGGCATGGCCTTTCCGGCTTCGCAACGCGCACGTGTCCATAGCGTGAACAGGCCCTAACCGGCCGGCTGCGGCCCGAGCCATTGCAGGATGATGTCCGCGACCATGGCGCGGCGGCGATCCACGTCCCCCTTCGCCCCCATCGGGCGCTGGAAAAGGGATCCGAACGTGTACTGATTGGTGACGTTGAACATGCCCAGCGCGGCGATCGCCATGTGCACGTCGATCGGGTCGGCGTCGGCGCGGAAGTCGCCGCGCGCCTGCCCGCGCGCGATGACGCGGCCCAGCATCTCGACGATCGGCCGGTTGACGGTGCGCAGCGCATGGGAGCGCTTCATGTGGCGGCCCTTCGCCTGGTTCTCGGCGACGACCAGCCGCACGAAGTCCTCGTGGTCGACGTAGTAGTCGTAGGTGAACTCGACGATGCGGCGGATGGCCTCGACCGGCTCGAGGTTCTCGACGTCGAGCCCGCTCTCCGCCTCGCGGATGTCCGCGTACACGCGCTCGAGCACCGCGAGGTACAGCGGCTCCTTGCCGCGGAAATAGTAATTGATCATCGCGCGCGTGGTGTTCGTGCGCGCGGCGATCGCGTCCATGCTGGCGCCGTCGTAGCCGCGCGAAGCGAACTCCGCGACGGCCGCGGCGAGGATGCGCGCGCGGTTCGCCTCCGGCGCCTTGGGCTTGCGCATCGCGGTGCTGCGGCCGGGGGAGAGCTGGACGGACGTCGCCACGGGGAGCCTCTTATCGAGCGAACTTAACAAGGTCGTCAATTCCCGGCAATGCGCCGGCGGGCGATTTGGGCGAATAGCGCCCCATTTGTCCGTCCGGCGCCAATTTCGCATCGCCACTGGTTTACATTCCTCGCCTCCGCGGCCTGGCGCGCGCCGCGTCCCCGGATCGCCCCATGGAATTCGACCTGACCCCCGAGCAGCGGATGCTGGTGGACACCGTCCGCCGCTTCGTTGCCGCCGAACTGCTGCCGCTCGAAGACGAGATCGAGGCGACCGGGCAGCTGGACCCGGCGAAGGCACGCGCGATCTTCGAAAGGTCGCGGGCGCTCGGCTTCTACGCGATGAACATCCCCGAGCAGTACGGCGGGGGCGGCCTGTCCGCAGTCGACACCATGCTCGCCGAGGAGCAGTTCGGCCACGCGAAGGACATCCTGATCCGCCGCGCTTTCGGCAACGTCTACGAGTCGCTGCTCGAGGGCACCGACGAGCAGAAGCGGCGCTGGCTGCTGCCCGCGGTGCGCGGCGAGCGCACCTGCTCGATCGCGATCACCGAGCCCGGCGCCGGCTCGGACGCCGCGTCCATCGCGACGCGCGCGATGCGCGAGGGTGGCGGCTGGAAGCTCTTCGGCCAGAAGCACTTCGTCAGCGACGGCCTGTGCTCGGACTTCTTCATCGTCTCGGCGGTGACGAGCCCGGAGGCGCGCCCGCGACACGTCTCGCTCTTCCTCGTGGACAAGGACCTGCCCGGCGTCACCGTCGGACGCGACCAGCCGATGATGGGCCTGACCGGCACCAGCCACGTCGAGCTGTTCTTCGATGGCACAAGCCTCGGGCCGGAGCACCTGCTCGGCGCCGAGGGACGCGGGCTCGCGATCATGTACGGCACGCTCGGCCGCGTGCGCCTCGGCCAGGTGGGCGCGCGCGCCATCGGCAAGGCGTCCCGTCTCTGCAAGCTCATGACGGACTACGCGAACGAGCGCCAGCAGTTCGGCCGCCCGATCGGCGAGTTCCAGATGGTCCAGCAGATGATCGCCGACAGCGTCATCGAGATCAACGGCGCGCGCCTGATGCTGCTGCGCGCCGCGTGGGAGATCGACCAGGGCCGCGACGCGCGCGAGTGGATCGCGATGGTCAAGGTCGAGGCCGCGGAGACGCTCGGGCGCGTCGCCGACCGCGCCGTGCAGGTGTTCGGCGGCATGGGCTACTGCGCCCGGATGCCGATCGAGCGGCTGTACCGCGACGCGCGCATCTTCCGCATCTTCGACGGCACCTCGGAGATCCACCGCGGCGTCATCGCACGAAGCGCGCTGACGCTCGGCGCCCCGCTCTGGGACATCGGCGCGTAGCGCGGGAGGCCGCCACGCAACGGTCCGGCGGCGCTAGACGGAAGTCCGCATCCGCTGCTTGATCGTGGCGATCACTTCGTCCGGCTCGCGCCGCCACCAGTTGCGCTGCGAGAAGATCTCGACCTCGACGTAGCCGTCGTAGCCGGCCTCCTCGACCGCGTGTCGCAGCGCCGGGAGGTCGATGATGCCGTCGCCCATCATCCCGCGGTCGAGGCGCAGGTCCTGCGTGTCGGCGAGCCAGTCGCTCACGTGGAACGAGATGATGCGCCGCCCCGCCCGGGCGATCGACTCGAGGAGCTGCGGATCCCACCACACCGCGTAGGTGTCCACGGCGATGCCGACGGCGTCGTCGGCGCCCAGCGCGTCGCACCAGTCATTGGCCAGCCCCACCGTCGACAGGACCGAGCGGTTCGCGCACACCATCGGATGCAGCGGCTCGAGGGCGAGCTTCACGCCGACGGCGCGCGCGTGAGGCACGAGCTCGCCGAGCGCGTCGAGCGCGCGGCCGCGCGCGCCGCGGACATCCTTGTCGCGCGCGTCCACGCCGCCGGCGACGAACACGAGGCACGGCGCGCCCAGCGCGGCGGCCTCGTCGAGCGCTGCACGCACGTCGTCGAGCGCCTTCGCGCGCTCGCCGGGCTCAGGCGAGGTGACCAGGCCCGCGAAGCAATAGCCGGACAGGCGCATGCCGCTGTCGGCGACGAGCTTGGCGGTGGCCGCGACCCCGTGCTCGCGCGTCTTCTCGCGCCACAGGCTGGTGCAGCGCAGGCCGTGGCGGGCGAGCGCCGCGACGAACTGCGGCGTCGTGCACTGCGGCGGCAGCGTCACCTGGTGGATCGAGATGCGGTCGTCGGCAACCATCAGCAGACGCCCGGCGTGACGCCGCCGCCGGAGACCACGACCGCCCTGCCTGCGAATGCGTTGCCCATCTGCGCCCCTTCAGCGTCCGGTCCACTTCGGCTTGCGCTTCTCGGCGAACGCGCGCGGGCCTTCGCGCGCATCCTCGCTCGCGAGCATGCGCCGTGCCGCCGGATACTGCGCGCGCATCGCTGCCTCCAGGCTGGAGTGGTTCCCGCTCTGCAGCATCACCTGCTTCGAGGCTTCGAGTGCCAGCGGCGCACACGCGAGCAGCCCGCGCGCGACGTCCCTGGCCGCCGCAAGCGCCTGCCCGCGCGGCACCACGCGATTGACCAGCCCGATCCGGCGCGCTTCCTCGGCGTCGATGCGCTGCGCCGTCAGCACCAGCCACATCGCCTCCTTCATGGGCAGCTGCCGCGCGAGCCGCTGCAGGGCGCCGCCGCCGAGCGCTGCGAGCCCCACCAGCGGCTCCGGCAGCGCGAACTGCGCGTGCTCGGAGGCGACCGCGAGGTCGCACGCCGCGAGGATCTCGACGCCGCCGCCGAGGCACAGGCCGTTCACCGCGGCGACGACCGGCTTGAACAGGTCGAAGCGCTTCGTGATGCCGGCGAACCCGCCCTTCGGGTACTCGTAGTCGCCGGTGACTGCCAGCGACTTGAGATCGGTGCCCACGCAAAACGCGCGATCGCCCGTGCCGGTGACGATCGCGACCCGCAGTTCGGCGTCGTCGGCATACAGGTCGAACGCCCGCGACAGCTCGACGTGCGCAGGAAGGTGCAGGGCGTTCAGCACCTCGGGCCGGTCGAGCGTGATCGTCAGGATGCCTTCCTCGCGCTCGAGGCGGATGAACTGGAAGCCGTCGAATGCCTTTCCCATCGCGCCCCCCTCACTTGCTGCCGAACTGCGCGCGGAACTCGCGCAGCGCCTCGTCGATGACCCACGCCGTCCGCACGGCGCTCTCGCCGTTGCTCGGGCAACGCCCGCGACCGTTCATCTCGTCGACGATCGTCTGGATCAGCGGTTCGTGGACATAAGGCGGATCCGCCACCGGGAACTCCTCGATCGCGCCGCCACGATGCACCCGGATCGGATCCGGCGGTCGGCCGGAAGGCGGCGACAACGGGGGGAACGTCGAGTAGCGGATGCGGCCTTCCGAGCCGACGATCTCGTTGTACTCGTCGTCCAGATCGGTCGTGAAGCACCACGAGCCGCTGCCGAGGACGCCCGAAGCGAAGCGGAACGACGCCGCGACGACATCCTCGGCAGGGTAGGCGCCGGCCTGGTTCGCCGCGAAAGCGCGTACTTCCGCGATCGGTCCGAGCACGAAGTCGAGGATGTCCAGCGTGTGGCCGACCGCCTCGAAGAAGATGCCGCCGCCGGATTGCGTAGGGTCGAGCCGCCAGCTCCAGAACGGCCCGCGCATGGCCTCCGGCGACGGAACGGCGTGGTGGTGGCGCATCGTCGCCATGCGCACTTCGCCGATCGCGCCCCCCTGCACGAGCTCGCGCAGCTTGAGAAAGCGCGGCAGCGCGCGGCGGTAATAGGCGACCCAGAGCGGAACGCCTGCCTTCGCGCACGCGTCGATCATGCGCAGGCACTGCGCGTGGCTCATGGCCGCCGGCTTCTCGACCAGCACGGGCTTTCCCGCGGCGGCACAGCGCAGCACGTAGTCGCAGTGCGAGTCCGTGCGGGTCGCCACGTACACGGCGTCGACGTCCGGCGCGGCGATCACGTCCTCCGCGTCGGCGTGCCAGCGGGGCACGCCGTGCTTCGCCGCGAACGACTTTGCGCGATCGCCGTTGCGATCGGCCACCGCGATCATCGTCGAGTCGCGTGCCCGCAGGAACCCCGGTCCGCTCTTCTGCTGCGCGACCTCGCCGCAGCCGATCATGCCCCAGCGGATCGTCCTCGCCATCGAACCGCTCACGCGCCGCCCGCGGCGGAGACCGCCGCACGCAGGCCGAGCAGGTAGCTGTCGACGCCGAACCCGCAGATCTGCCCGCGGACGATCTCCCCGAACACCGAGTGGTGGCGGAACGCCTCGCGCGCGTGGATGTTCGACATGTGGATCTCGACCACCGGCACGGTCAGGATCGCCAGTGCGTCGCGCAATCCGTAGCTGTAGTGCGTCCAGGCGCCGGCGTTGATCACCACCGCGTCGACGTTCTCGGCGAACGCCTGGTGGACGCGCTCGCACATCGCGCCCTCGTGGTTGGTCTGGAATGCGACGACCTCGACGCCAAGCTCCCGGCCCAGGGCGCGCATCTTCTCGTCGATCTCCGCGAGCGTGATCGTGCCGTACTGGACAGGGTCGCGCTTGCCGAACATGTTGTGGTTGATGCCGTGGAGCATGAGGATCTTCTTCATGGCTAGCCCTTCCGCAGTGGACTTCAATACGTCGCGCGCCCGCCGGAGAGATCGAAGGCGAAGCCGGTGGTGAAGCTGCACTCGGGCCCGGCGATCCACGCCACCATCGCGGCGATCTCCCCGACCGTGAGGAACCGGCCCATCGGGATCTTGGCTTTCGCCGCGGCGATGTGCTCGGGGGTCATTTCCCTGAACAGGTCGGTCTCGGTGATGACCGGCGCGATCGCGTTCACCAGGACGCCCGTGCCGACCAGCTCGCGCGCAAGCGACTTGGTGAAGCCCAGCACGCCCGCCTTCGCCGCGGCGTACGCGGCGATGTACGGCGCGCCTTCCTTGCCGACGATCGACGAGACGTTGACGATGCGGCCGTAGCCGGCGGCGCGCATCCTCGGCACGGCCACCCGGCAACAGTGGAAGACGCCGGTCAGGTCGACGCGCAGCACGCGATCCCATGCGTCGAGCGGGTAGTCCTGCACGGGCAGCACCGGGCCGTTGATGCCGGCGTTGTTGACCAGGATGTCGATCCGCTCGAGCGCGTTGCTCGTGGCTGCGAAGCCGCGCTCGACCGACGCGTAGTCGCCGACGTCGACGGCAACGCCAAGCGCCGGCCGGAATCCGGCGGCCGCTTCGTCCAGTCCCGAAAGGTCGCGATCCCACACGACGACCCGGCAACCCTCGGCCGCGAGGCGGGCCGCGATGCCTCGTCCGATGCCGCGTGCGCCGCCGGTGACGATCGCCACCTGCCCTGCCAGCGACCCGCTCACGCCGTCCTCCTCGTCGCGCCGAGGCGGTAATCGCGCAGCATCGCGTCGGCGACCGCGGTCGTGCGCAGCGCCGTCTCGCCCGTGCTCGGGCACGCCGCACTGCCATTCAGCTCGTCGACGATCGACTGGATCAGCGGCTGGTGCACGTGCGGCGGGTCGCCGACCGGCCGCTCCTCGACGGTTGTGCCGCGGCAGAGGCGGATGGGCACGGGCCGCGTGGTGCTGAAGACGATGCGCCCGCGCGAGCCGACGATCTCGTTGGCTTCGTCGTCGAACCCGGCCGCGAAGCACCACGCGCCGTTGCCGAGCACGCCGCCGGCGTGCCGCCAGCTTGCGGCGATCGAGTCCTCGGGAGCGTACGCGCCGGCCAGGTTGGCGGCGAACGCGCGCACCGTCTCGATGGGCCCGAGCAGAAAGTCGAGGAAGTCGAGCGTGTGGCTCGCGACGTCGAGGAAGAGGCCGCCGCCGGACACCGCCGGATCGACGCGCCACGCCTGCGCGGGCGTGAGCGCGGCGCGGACGAAGTGGCGCACGGTGACCATCCGCACCTCGCCGATCGCGCCGTCGCGCACGAGGTCGCACACGGCGCGGAAGCGCGGCAACGCGCGCCGGTAGTACGCCACCCACAGCGGAACGCGCGCCTGTCGGCAGGCCGCGATCATGGCCGCGCAGTCGGTGGCATCCATGGCCATGGGCTTCTCTACCAGCACCGGCTTGCCCGCGGCCGCGCAGCGCTCGACGTACGTCCGATGCGTGCTCGGCGGCGTGGCGACGTACACCGCGTCGACGTCGCTCGCCCGGATGATCGCGTCCGCGTCGTCGGTCCAGCGCGGGACGCCGTGCCTGCGCGCGTAGTCGGCGGCGAGCGTGCCGTCGCGGCGCATGACCGCGACGAGCGCCGAGTGCGCGGCCTTCGCGAATCCCGGGCCGCTCTTCACCTCGGTCACGTCGCCGCAGCCGACGATGCCCCAGCGGATCGTCTTCATGACCGTCGCGGCGCGCGTCAGGCGAGCGGCACTGTCAGCTGCCGGATCAGCGGCGCGGAGTCCGGCCGCACGCCGCGCCACCACTCGAACGCCTCCACGGCCTGCTCGACCAGCATGCCCACCCCGTCGGCGACGGCGCGCGTGCGCCCGGTCTCGCTCGCGAGGCGCAGGAACGGCGTCAGACCCTTGCCGTAGACCAGGTCATAGGCAAGGCAGTCCTTGCCGAACTGCGCCGCGCCCACCGGGGGCAGTTCGCCCGTCATGCTGCACGAGGTCGCATTGACCACCACGTCGAACGCCTCGTCCCCGAGGTCGGGGTAGCCGCCGGTGACCACGTTGCCGTGGCGGCCGAATTCCTCGCCGAGCCGGGTGGCCTTTGCCACCGTGCGATTGGCGACGAACAGGAGCTTCGGCTCCGCCTGCAGGAACGGCAGCATCGCGCCGCGGGCAGCGCCTCCGGCGCCCAGCACCAGCACGCGCTTTCCCTTCATCGGGAAGCCCTGGTTGCGCTGGATGTCGTTGGCGAGCCCCACGCCGTCGTAGTTCTCGGCGATCGCCCGGTCGCCTTCGAACTTCACGCAGTTGACCGCGCCCGCGAGCCGGGCGCGCTCGCGACATTCTGTCGCGTACGCGAACGCGTCGAGCTTGAAGGGCTTGGTCACGTTGATGCCGCGCCCGCCCTCGGCGCGAAAGCGGTCGACGGCCGGCGCGAACGCATCCGCCTCGATCAGCTCGTAGGTCAGGTCCTGCGCGGTCTGGCGCGCGAAGGCGCCGTGCACGATCGGCGACTTCGACTGCCCGAGCGGCTTGCCCACCAGTCCATACCGGTCCGTCACGCGCTCCTCGCTGGCTGCGGCAGCCGGTCCACGGCCGCTTCCGCATAGAGTACCCCGTCGCGCACCATCGCCTCGATCTCCGCGTCGCCAAAGCCGAGCTCGGCGGCGACCTCGCGATTGTGCTGGCCCATCAGCGGCGCCACGCGCCGCGGCGTCGCATCGCAGTCGGAGAACTTGAACGGTATGTTGGCGAGCCGCACCTTGCCCATCACCGGGTGCTCCTGCTCGACGATCATGTTGCGCGCCCGGATCTGCGGGTCGGCGATGACCTCGTCGATGCGCGCCACCTTCGAGCACGGCACTTCCGCCGCGTCGAGCGCCTCGACGCACTGCGCCACCGTGCGGTCCTGCGTCCAGGCCTTCACGCGCGCGAGCGCCTCGAGCCGGTTTGCGTTGCGGTTCTCGGTGCCGTGGAAGCGCGGATCGGCCGCCAGCGCATCGCCGCCGATCAGCTTCGCGAGCCGCAGCCAGGCATCCTCGACCTGCGCGGCGATCACGAGGTCGCCGTCGCGCGCGGGGAACACGCCGTAGACGGTCGACTGCGGCAGGTCGTGGCCGGAACGCCTGGGGATCTCCTTGCCGACGCTCATCGTGTAGCACTGCACCGCGTAGTCGTGCATGCCGACCATGCAGTCGTAGAGCGCGATGTCGACGTGGCGGCCCTTGCCGCTGCCCGCGCGCCCGAGAAGCGCGGCGCACACGCCGGCCACGCCGTGGATGCCGGCGTACATGTCGGCGAGCGGCATGCGGAACAGCGGCGGCGGCTCGCCCGGCACGCCGATCAGGTCCATCGCGCCGCTGCGCGCCTCCGCGATCAGGCCGAAGCCGGGACGCTCCGAGTCGGGACCGGTGTGTCCGTAGGCCGACACCGAGCAGTAGACGAGTCGCGGATTGAGCGCGGCGAGTTGCTGGTAGCCGAGGCCGAGCTTGTCGAGCGCGCCGGGACGGTAGTTCTCCACGAACACGTCGGCGCTGCTGACGAGCTTGTGCAGGAGGTCGAGACCGCGCGGGTCCTTCACGTTGACGCACAGCCCTCGCTTGCCCATGTTCTGCTGCAGGAAGTAGCCGCTCTGGCCCGGACCCGCGATCCAGGCGTGCACGCGGCCGGCGTCGCCCGCCTTCGGGCGCTCGACCTTGATCACGTCGGCGCCCAGCCCCGCGAGACAGCGCGAGAGATAGGGGCCGGCCAGGAAGTGCGTGTAGTCGACCACGCGGATGCCGGCCAGCGGCAGGGGTTGCGTTGACATCGGATCTCCGGAGTGGAACGGAACTCGAGGGCTCAGCGAGCGTCGGGGCGGCGCGGGATCATCAGCTTGTGCTCGCCGAGCTGGACGACCTCGCCGTTCTGGTTGACGAGCTCGGAGGGCAGCGTGACGATGCCCCAGCCGGGCCGCTTCGTCGGTCGCATCGAGCCGACGCGGAAGCGCACGTGCAGCGTGTCGCCGATCCTGATGGGCAGCTTGAAATCCCACGTCCAGCCGAGCGACATGCCGGGCAGAAAGCGGTACTCGGCCTGGCACTTGAGGCCGTCGGCGATGGAGAGCCCGAGCAGGCCGTGGGCGACGCGCATACCGAAGTGCGACTTCCGCGCATAGTCCTCGTCGACGTGGATCGGCGTGCGGTCACCGGTGAGCTCGGCGTAGGTGTCGATCATCGCCCCGGTGACAGTGACGGACGGCGTGACCGCCTCGTCGCCGACCCTGGCATCGTCCCAGTACTTTTCGATGGTCATCGTCGTTCTTCCGTTCACTTGCGGGGATCGATGGCCAGCGCGCGCGCCACCGCGTCGCCCTTGGCCTGGATCACTTCGACGCACAGCCCGTCGGGCAACTCGAGCCAGTTGCGTCCCTGCGGCAGGGCCTTCACCCCGTCCCAGGCACAGGCGCGCTCCAACACGGCCTCGAGATCCTCGGTCATCACGCCGAGGTGTGCGAGCCGCCCCTCGGGACCGGCGAACGACGGGTCCGACATGAGCTGCATGCCGCCGAGCGTCCACAGCTGTCGCGGCGCATCCGCGCTGCCCTCGATCTCGCGCACGGTCATGCCCAGCACCTCGCGGAAGAAGCGGACGTGCCAGTGGATGTCCTTCACCCGCACGGCGACGTGCTCGACGTAGGAGCGCGGCGCGGCGGTCACGTCGACGCTCCCGGCAGCTTCTTGCCCTGCCCGGCTTGCCCGCGCTCGACGCCCTTGATGCAGGCGACCAGCGTCGCGTTGACCGGCGTGGCCACGCCGCAACGCGCGCCGGCGCGCACGACCGCGCCATTGATGAAGTCGATCTCGGTGGGCAGGCTTTTTTCGAGGCTCTGCAGCATCGACGTCTTGAATTCAGGCGGCAATCCTTCCTTCGCGAGCAGCCACGCATCCTTCGGATTCGCGCTGGTCAGCGGAATACCGAGCGCCTTCGCGCAGTCGATCGCCTCCCGGATCGCCGCGAGCGCGGTCGCTTCGACTTCGGGAACGGCATAGAGGTCGCCGTAGGTCAGGCGCGTGATGCCGGCGAGCGCACCCGTGCCCACGTTGATCAGCAGCTTGTCCCACATCGTGCCGAGGATGTTGGGGCTGACCGTCGTCGCCACGCCCGCCGCCGACAGCGCCGCTGCGATCCGCTGCGCGCGCGGGCTCTCGTGCCCGTCCAGCTCGCCGATGATCGTGTGCTTCCCCTTCACGCCGGCGATCACGTGGCCCGGCCCCAGCACCACGCCGCCCGTGTACGTCTTGCCCGCCATCACGCGCCCGCGCCCGAGCACCTCGATCAGGATGTCCTCGTGGCCGAGCCCGTTCTGCAGCGACATCGCGACGGTGTCGGGACCGACGAGGCTACGCGCGGCCTCCATCGCCGCGCGCGTGTGGTACGACTTGACCAGCACGATGACGAGGTCGACCGCGCCGAGGTCCTCGGCCGAGGTCTGCGCGCGAACGCGCACCGTGCGGTCGACGCCGCCCTCGCGCAACGACAGCCCTTTCGTGTTGATGGCTTCGACGTGCGCGGGCCAGGCGTCGACCAGCACGACGTCGTGGCCGCCTTCGGCGAGCGTCCCGCCGATCGCGCTGCCGAGCGCGCCGGCACCGAGCATGCAGATCCTCATCCTGGTGTCCTTGCGAGGAGGGCCGGGGGCCCGGAGTGGCGCTTCGCGTTCATCGGCGCCAAGCCTAGCGACCGCAGGCGCCTCTTGTCCATGCAATGGATTGAACTTTCAGCGTTGCACATCGCAATGCGGCGCGCGCGCCATCCCCAGGACGCCGGCCGCCACTGGCTGCGCGCCGCGCGCGCGTCGCTGTCCGCGGCCGCGCACGCCCGCCGCCCGGCGCCGGTCAGGCGGTGCGTTTCTCGCCGCCGTGCGTCGCGTGCCCGCCGAGGAACAGCCTGTTGAGGTCGGGGACGCCGAGCAGCTCGGCGGCGGGGCGGTCGAGCGCGAGCCGCCCCATCTCGAGCACCAGCGCGCGGTCGGCATACTTGAGCGCCGTGCGCACGTTCTGCTCGACCATGAGGATCGTCGTGCCGCCGTCGGCGAGCTGGCGCAGCAGCGTCATCACGTCGCGCACCAGCACCGGCGACAGCCCGATCGAGGGCTCGTCGATCAGCAGCACGCGCGGGCGCAGCAGGAGCGCCCGCCCGATCTCGAGCTGCTTCTGCTCGCCGCCGGACATCGTCGAGGCCTGGTTGTCGATGCGCTGGCGGATGCGCGGGAAGCGCTCCAGCACCTCCTCGATGCGCGCCGGCAGTTCGCCGCGCGGGAGCGTGATGCCGCCGAGCTCGAGGTTGTGCCGCACGGAAAGCGACGGGAACAGGTTGCGCCCCTGCGGCACGAACGCGATGCCTTCGGCCAGGAGCGAGCGCGGCGTGCGCCCGTTGATGCGCTCGCCCCGGAAGCGCACCTCGCCTGCACGCGGCACCAGGATGCCGAAGAGCGTCTTGAGCACCGTCGACTTGCCGGCGCCGTTGGGCCCGATCAGCAGCGTGATCTCGCGTTCGCGCGCGTCGAGCGTCGTCTCGTTGAGGATCGTGAGGCTGGGCGAGTAGCCGGCCACGACCTTGTCGAACTCGATGATCGGCGCACTCATCTCAATTGCCCAAATACGCTTCGAGGACGGCGCGGTTCGCCTGCACCTCGGCGGGCACGCCCTCGGCGAGCACCTTGCCCTCGACCATGCAGATGACGTGCGGGCAGAGCTTCATGATGAAGTCCATGTTGTGCTCGATCACCACGAAGCTGCCGCCCTGCGTGCGGTTGAGCGTCACCAGCAGCTCGCGCAGCTCTTCGACGAGGCTCGGGTTGACGCCCGCGCACGGCTCGTCGAGCAGCACGAGCCGCGGCGCGGGCATGAACGCCATCGCGATGTCGATGAGCTTCTGCTGGCCGTAGGAGAGCGTCCCGGCCTTGAGGTCGGCGACGTGCCCGAGGCGGAAGAGCTCGATCATCTCGTCGGCGCGCCGGCCCACGCCCGCGTCCGGCGCGGCGAACATGCGCCGGATCATCGAGCCCTGGAACTCCTGCGCGGCGGCGATCAGGTTGTCGCGCACCGAGAGCTGCCCGAACACCTGCAGCGTCTGGAACGTGCGCCCCACGCCGCGCCGGGCCAGCTCGAGCGGCGCCATGCCGGTGACGTCCTCGCCGCGAAAAGCGACCGAGCCTGACGTCGGCCGTATCTGCCCGAGGATGCTGTTGAAGAGCGTGGTCTTGCCCGACCCGTTCGGGCCGATGACGCCGACGATCTCGCCGGGCGCGAGCGTGAACGTGACGCCGTCGACGGCGCGGATCGCGCCGTAGTGCTTGACGACGTCGCGGACCTCGAGGAAGCGCTCGGCGGCGCTCATGGCTTGCCCGCCTTGCGCGCGAACCGCTCGGGAATCGACAGCAGGCCGCCCGGCAGCCAGACCATCAGCAGCACGACTCCGACGCCGAACACGGCGAGGTACCACACCTGCATGAACTTGAGCCACGGCGCGCTGGAGCTGCGCAGCAGCTCGGGGACCAGGATGATGACGATCGTGCCGACCACCGGGCCGAAGAAGCGGCCCTGCCCGCCGACGATCACCGCCAGCAGCATCATCAGCGAGGTGGAGAAGTGGAACGGCCCCGGCTCGATGAACTCGACCAGCGAGGCGAAGTACACGCCGCCCACGCCGGCGCAGGCCGCGCCGATGGCGAACGCGAGCAGCGTGTACGCGGTGATGTTGATGCCGAGGCTCTCGGCGCGGATCGGGTTGTCGCGCAGCGCCGCGAACGCGCGTCCCCAGGGCGAGCGCAGCAGCCACCACAGCAGGGCGCCGAGCGCGACGAGCGACCCCAGCGTGAACCAGTAGTAGGCGACGTGGCCGTTGAGGTCGACGCCGAGGATCGTCGGCCGGGGAATCGCCGAGATGCCGTAGGTGCCGCCGGTGATCTTCTCCTCGTTGCGCATCACGAGGTAGACGAGCACGTTGAAGCCGAGCGTGGCGAAGGCGAGGTAGTGGTGCTGCACGCGCAGCGCCGGGAAGCCCAGCGCGAGGCCCACGAGGAAGCACACCACGGCCGCGACCAGCAGCACGAGCAGGAACGGCCAGCCGAGCTTGAGCAGGATCGCGGCGACGTACGCGCCGATGCCGAAGAACGCCGCCTGGCCCAGCGACATCTGCCCCGCGTAGCCGACCGTCAGGTTGAGGCCGAAGGTCGCCATCAGGTAGACGGCGTACAGCGAGAGCAGGTAGACGTCGCTGCGCTTGAGGTACAGCGCGGAGGCCGCCAGCGCGAGGATCGCCGCGCCGAGCAGCACGAGCTTGATCCCCGCCTTCATACCTTGCGCTCCTCGACCTTGCCGAGCAGCCCCTCCGGACGCACGAGGATGACGCCGAGGAACAGCATCAGCGCCACCCCCTCCTTGTACGCGGGCGAGACGTAGAAGCCCACCAGGTTCTCCAGCACGCCGATCAGCACCCCGCCGAGCAGCGCCCCGCGCGTCTGGTTGAAGCCGCCGATGATCGCGGCGAGGAACGCCTTGAGGCCGATCGAGTCGCCCATGTCGAACTTGGCGAGGTACGTCGGGGTGATCAGCAAGGCGGCCACGACCGCGAGCACGGCGTTGATCAGGAACGTGTAGAGGACCATGCGCTTCACGTCGATGCCGAGCACGCGCGCGGCCTCGGTGTTCTGCGCGACTGCCTGCATCGCCCGTCCGGTCACCGTGCGCGTGACGAAGGTCTGCAAGGCGATGACGATGATGCCGGCGACGAGCAGGGTGCCGACGTCGGCCCAGGAGACGTTGATGCCCGCGATCCGGAAAACGCCGCCGGGGAAAGGGCTGCCGAACTGGTGCGCCTCCGCGCTGTAGCCGGCGCGGACCGTCGTCTTCAGGAACGTCGACAGCCCCAGCGTGGCGATCACCAGCGGGATGACGCCGTGGCGGATCAGCGGGTCGACGATCAACCGCTTGAAGCCCCAGCCCAGCACGATCATCGCCGCGGCGCAGGCCGCGAGGACGCCGAGCCACAGCGGCATGCCGGCGAGCACGCAGAAGAGCATCGCGAACGCCGGCAGCATCACGAACTCGCCCTGCGCGAAGTTGATCGTCCCCGACGCCTGCCACAGCAGCGTGAAGCCGAGCGCGGCAAGCGAGTAGATGGCGCCGGTCGCCACCCCCGACACCACGAGCTGGACGAGCTCTCCCATCGATCGCCTCCCCTGCTCGGCTCGTATTAGACTTCGCTGCCCGGGCCGCGCGGCGCGCCCGCGCCACGCCAGTCCAACGGAGCCTCGCGATGAAGACCGTTCCCGTCCTCGGCCACGCCGAAGCCCTCGCCTGCGTCGACGCGATCCGCGCCGAGCTCGCACGCCGGGGCCAGACCGCGGTGATCGCGGTGGCCGACGCGCACGGCGAGCTCGTCGTGCTGCTGCGCCTCGACGGCGCGCCGCTCTCGTCGATCGGCGTGGCGTCGAACAAGGCCTACACCGCCGCGCGCATGCAGCGCACCACGCGAGCGCTCGGACAGCGCATCCGCGACAACGGCACGGACATCGCGTTCTACGGCGATCCGCGCTACGTCGGCTTCGGCGGCGGCATGCCGGTGACGATCGACGGCGTGGTCGCCGGCAGCGTCGCGGTGAGCGGCCTCACCGACACCGAGGACGAGGAAGTCGCGGCGCTGGGGATCGCCGCGCTGCTGCGACACCGGCAGGGCGCGTGAGGGGCGGGTCGCGTCCGCTGCGCGCAGTCGCAGCACGTCCCGCCTCGTCCTAGAACGTCGCCTCGATCGCCCGGACGAGGTCCGGGCCGATCGCGGGCATCACGCCGAACCACGCGTGGAATGCCGGGCGCGCCTGGTTCAGCAGCAGCCCCAGCCCGTTCACCGTCGGGTGGCCGCGCTGGCGTGCCGCCGCGAGCAGCGGCGTCACCGGCGGCGTGTAGATGATGTCGCCGACGACGGCCTCGGCCGGAAGCAGCGCGAGATCGAGGTCGAGCGGGCCCTTCCCCGCCATGCCGCGGTCGGTCGCGTTCACGAGCAGCGCCGCGCCGGCGAGCACCCCGGCGCGCTCGACCCACGGATGGGCGCGCACCGGCGGGCCGAATTCCTCCGCGAGCGCGCTCGCCCGCGCGTCGGTGCGGTTGACCAGCCGGATCTCTCGCGCGCCCTGGTCGGCGAGGCTTGCGACGATGGCGCGACCCGCGGCGCCGGCCCCGACGACGACGATCGGCCCGCTGTCCGGCCGCCAGCCTGGCTTCGTGTCGCGCACGCTCTGGATGAACCCGTTGCCGTCGTTGTTGAAGCCGGCGAGCGAGCCGTCGGGCCGGACGACGATGGTGTTGACCGCGCCGATCCGCCGCGCGAGCGGGTCGACGTGCTCGACGAACGGCATCACCGCCTGTTTGTGCGGCGTGGTGACGTTGCAGCCGCGCAGCGAGAGCGCGGACAGGCCGCGCAGCGCGTCGCCCACGCGCTCGGGCGGCACCGGGAACAGCACGTAGCGGCCGGGGATGCCGTGCTCGCGCAGCCAGAAGTTGTGGATGACCGGCGAGCGCGAGTGCGCGACCGGCCAGCCGAGCAGCCCCGCGACGCCGAACGCGTGCGGGGATGCTCCGGGCGGAGTCGGGGCGCCCGCCACGGCGCGGCTACTTCGCCGCGTTCGGCGGCAGCACGGCGAACACCACCTGCTTGCCGTTCTCCACGCGCGTCATGAAGCTCTCCCGGTCGACGTCGCCGTTCTGGTCGAAGGCCACGTCCATCAGCACGCCGGGGTGCTCCTTCGCCGAGATCCGCGCGCCCTTCATCGCGGCCGCGAACGCCTTGCGGTCGAACTTGCCGACGCGCTCGGTGATCGCCTTGACGACGTAGACGGCCGTGTAGCCCTTGAGCCCGTTGTGGTCGGCCTTGTGCTTCCACTCCTTCTGGAACTTCTCGTCGAACGCCTTCACGCTGGGGATCGGCGCGTCCGCGGTGAGGCCGACGTGCGCGATGGCGCCGTTGGCCGCCTCGCCGGCGAGCTCGATCACCTTCTGTCCGGTGAGCGTCGTCTCGCCGATCATCGGCTTGTCGTAACCCTGCTTGCGCAGCTCGCGCAGCGCGCGCGCCGACTCCTCCTCGTTCACGTAGAGGAACAGCGCGTCGGCGTTGGCCTGCTTGGCGCGCAGCACGGGCCCGGAGAAGTCGACCTGACCCTGGTCGGTGGAGATGTCGGCGACGACCTTGATGCCGGCGGCGTCGAGCGACTTCATCATGACGTCGCGGCCGCCCTTGCCGAAGTCGTTGTTCACCCAGATCATCGCGATCGTCTTCGCCTTCACGTTGTCCTTGAGGTAGCGCGCCACCTTGGGCATCGCGTTGGCCTGCGTGAACGACGTGCGGAAGATGTACGGGTTGCCCTGCATCGTGATCGCCGCGGCCTCGCCGCCGGTGAAGTTCGGCACCTCGGCGCGGCGCGTCTCCAGCATGGACACCAGCACCGAGCCCGAGAACACCGGCCCGAGCACGACGTAGGCGTCGTCGTCGATCGCCTTCTGCGCGAGCGCCTTGGCGATCTGCGGCTGCGACTGGGTGTCGCTGCTCGTGTAGTCGATCTTGCGGCCGAGGATGCCGCCGGCCGCGTTGATCTCCTTGACGGCGAGCTTCGCGCCTTCGTCGAAGTTCGTGCCCGACGTCGTGCCCGGCCCGGACAGCTCGACCAGGCCCGCGATCTTGACGCTGCCCTGCGCGGCGGCCAGCGCCGGCGCGCACAGCATGGCGAGCGCAAGCGCCCCCCTTCTCCATCCCTTGATCATCTGCTCCTCCTCGATTGCGCTGCTCCGCCGTGCCCCGGCGCCGGGTGTCGGTTTGCCGACCGATCTGGAAACCGCGAAGCGTACCGCCCAACGGGCGGCCGCGCTATGCCCCCGCCTCGGCGGGAGCCTCGTGCGGAACCCGAGAGACCGCCCTCAGCTCCTCCGGCGAGGCCGTCCCGAAGCCGAAGAACTCGAGATAGGCGGGGATCATCTCGTAGAGCATGTCCGTGCCCACCAGGAAGCGACATCCGCGCGCGCGCGCCGCCGCCAGCAGCGGGGTGATCTCCTGCTTCATGACCACCTCGCCCACGAACGTCGTCGGCGCGACGCGCGCAGGGTCGAACGGCAGCGGATCGCCGGCCTTCATGCCCAGCGGCGTCGCGTTCACCACGAGGTCGTAGCCCGCAGGGTCGTTGGACGCGAGCCGGATCGCCGCGCCGGGGTGGTGCGCGCGCACGCGCGCCGCCAACCCTTCGGCCGCGTCCCGGTCGACGTCGAAGAGCCCGATCAGGCCGGCGCCCTCCGCCGCCAGCGATGCGACGATGGCACAGCCCACGCCGCCGGCGCCGACGACGAGACAGCGCGCGCCGCGGGTGCGGAAGCCCTTCCGCGCCAGCGCGCGCGTGAAGCCGACGCCGTCGAACATGTCGCCGGCGAGCGAGCCGTCGGGACGCTTGAGCAGCGCGTTGCACGAGCCGGCGATCTGCACCATCGTGCTCGCCTCGTCGAGCATCGCCACGGTCGCGACCTTGTGCGGCATCGTGACCAGCGCGCCGCGGAAGTTGGTGAGCCGCGCGAGCGCCGGCAGCACGGCGGCATAGTCCTCCGCCTTCACCGCCATGGGCACCACGACGGCGTTGATGCCCTTGCGCTCGAACCAGGGGTTGTAGATCAGCGGCGCCTTGAACGACGACGTCGGATAGCCGATGTGCGCGACGACCAGCGTGTTGCCGTCGATCATGGCGTCCGCCGCTCCGCAGCCGTCACGCGGACACGCGGGCGGGCCTGGCGCTGCGCCCCCGGGCCGCCGCCTGCGCGGGCTGCCAGCGCTCCCCGTCGAGCTCGGCGCGGCACGCCAGCACCGCGAGCCGCGCGACCTCGTAGGGGCCGACGGCGTGCGTGAGCGTCATGCGCGGGATCTCCAGCGAGTACGGGATGTCCGGCGGCAGCGCGGCGAGGATGCCCTTCACGTCGATCGTCCCCTCGCCGGGGAAGCAGCGCTCGTCGCGGGCGGTGCGGATGATGCCCTCCATCGTGTCGGGGCAGCGCGCGTCGGCGTCGCAGACGTGCGCGAAGCGGAACCACTCGCGCGGCAGCCGCGCCAGCTCCGCGGCGCTCGAGTTCGATCGGCCCATGTGCAGCATGTCGATGAGGATGCCGCCGTTGTCCTTGCCCGCCGCGCGCACGACGCGCGCTGCTTCGGTCAGGTTTCCCGTCTCGGTCCAGTGCGGGAACTCGAGGCTCACGAAGATGCCGAGCGGCTTCGCCATGTCGCACAGCCGGGCGAAGCGCGCATCGGCGCGAGCGCGGTCGGGGTCGGGCAGCTGGCAGATGATGTGCTTCGCGCCCAGCTCCGCGGTCGCGTCGAGCTCGGCGGCGAAGTGCTCGGGCTCGAGCGTCGGGTCCATGCGGAACAGCTCGACGTCGTGGACGCGCACTCCGGTCGCGGCCATGCGCGCCTTCGTCTCGCGCATCAGCGCGCGATCGCGGCCGAGGTCGTAGAGCGGCTCGGCGGGCGTCACGCGCGTCACGCGCAGGCTGGCGTACGCGTAGCCGGCGCGCGCCGCAGCGTCGATCACCTGCGGCGGCGTGAGCGACAGGACCGTCAGGTGGGCGAGCGCGTAGTCGTGCTTCATGCCGTCGTCTCCCTTGCGTGCGGATCAGGACTTGGCCGGCGTGCCGGTCGCCACGTGGTGCACCTTCCGGCCCGGCGAATAGATGTCCATGATGTTCCAGTGCCCGGCGGTGGGCACCGGTTCGTTCTGCATCTCGACGTCGATCACCACCGGCTTGCCCGACTTGATCGCCTTCTCGAGCGCGGGCCGGAACTCGGCGGCCGAGCGTACCTTCACCCCGTCGACGCCGTAGGCGCGCGCGATCGCCGCGTAGTCGGGCGAGTACGGCTTGCCGTCCTTCTCGAACACCGTGGCGAACGTGGTGCCGAAGTGGGCCTTCTCGAGCCCGGCGATCGTCCCGAACGCGAAGTTGTTCATGATCACCCACACCACGGCGATGTCCGCCTCGAACGCCGTGGCGAGCATCGCCGGGTTCTGCCCGAAGCCGCCGTCGCCCACCAGCGCGACGACGACGCGGTCGGGCCGCGCGACCTTGGCACCGAGCGCCGCCGGCGCGCCGAAGCCCATCGTCGCGTACCCGCCGGGGGTGAAGATCGTGCCCGGCTCGAGGATGGGGAACTGCTGCCCGACGCCGTTCTTGTTCCAGCCCACGTCGGTGGTGATGAGCGCGTCGCGCGGCAGCGCCGCGCGCACGTCGGCCAGGATGCGCTCGGGGCGCATGGGCCACGCGGCGCTCGTCGCGTGCGCCAGGTTGCCGGCGACGAAGGCCTTGCGCGCGGCGGCGATCTCCGCGACCGCCTCGGGGCGCTTCACGCCCTGCGGCGCCAGCGCCTTCGCGGCGCGGGTCAGCGCAGCAAGCGCCTGCTTGAGATCGGCGACCGCGCCGATCTCGACCGGGTAGTTGCGGCCGATCTCGGCAGGGTCGATGTCGATGTGGATGAGCTTCGAGGGCGGGAAGCTGAACGTGTACTCCGACTCCCACGAGCTGCAGTCCGCCTCGGAGAACCGGGTGCCGACGCCGAGGATCCAGTCGGCGCCGCGCGTCTTCTCGTTGATGAACTTCGTGCCCCAGAAGCCCGTCATGCCGAGCACCAGCGGGTGGTCGTCGGGCAGCGCGCCCTTGCCCATCAGCGTGTGCGCGACCGGCAGCTGCAGGTGGTCGACGAGCTCGGCGAGCTCGCGCGTGGCGTGGGCGAGCATGACGCCGCCGCCGGCGTAGAGCACCGGCCGCTTCGCCTCCAGCAGCTTGCGCACGATCGCGGTCGCGGTCGCCTCGTCCAGCGAGGGCTTCGCGAGCGCCTTGGAGTTGAGCCGCAGCCGCTCGAAGCGCGCGACGTCGACATCGCGGCTGAAGACGTCCATCGGCACGTCGACCAGCACCGGGCCCGGACGCCCGCTCTCGGCGAGCGCGAACGCCTTCTCGATGATCTCGGGGAACAGGTCCGGCGAGTCGACGCGCCACGCACGCTTGACGAACGGCCGGTAGATCTCGTACTGCGAAGCGTCGGCGTGCAGGTTCACTTCCTGGTGCGGATGCTTGCCGAAATAGTGCGTCGGCACGTCGCCGGCGATCACCACCATCGGGATCGAGTCCAGCGCGGCGTTGGCCACGCCGGTCGCCGCATTCGTGAGGCCGGGCGACAGGTGCGACAGCAGCACCGACGTCCCGCCCGAGGCGCGCGCGTAGCCGTCGGCCATGTGCGCGGCGATCTGCTCGTGGCGCGTGTTCACGAACGTGATCTTCGTGCTCTTCGACAGCGCGGCCAGCACGGCGATGTTCGTGTGGCCGCACAGGCCGAACACGTGCTTCACTCCGCGCGCCTCGAGATAGCGGACCAGCTGGTTGGCGACGGTGTCGCGCGTCGCGACGTGGCCGGCGGGGCGGGTGGTCTTGGTGTCGTCGGGCATGTCAGTTCCGATGGGCCGTCCCGAGGGACTGACCCGCCCCCTCCGGGGGCAGCGAACGAAGTGAGCGTGGGGGTCGTTTCATCCTAATCTCGCTTGGTCGCACCGCGCATCGCGAACGCATCGGGCAGGTCGCGCCGCGCCGGGCCGCTGTACTTGAACGGGATGGCGGGCGGCATCGGCCCCATGATCCGGCGGCCGCGCTGCTTCTGCTCCCACGCATGGGCGAGGATGCCGACCGAGCGCGAGAGGATGAAGAGGCCGCGGCCGAGCTCCGGCTCGAAGCCCAGCTCGCAGAAGATCACGGCGGTGATGCCGTCGATGTTCATCGGGATCAGCTTGCCCTTGTGCGCCTTCAGGGCTTCCTCGACGGCGCGGCCGATGCGCGCGTAGCGGCCGCCGATCGCGCCCGCGGCCTGAGCACGCTGCAGCAGTGCGTACAGCGGCGCGACGCGCGGATCGACCGGGTGGAAGCGGTGGCCGAAGCCGGGCATGATCTTCTCGCCTTCGGCGCGGTGCTTCGCGAGCACGGAGGCCGCCGCCGCGACGAGGTCGCCGTCGGGACCCGCGAGCGCGTCGATCTCGCGATAGCGCTCCATGCACTGCTGGCCGGCGCCGCCGTGGATGTCGTCGAGCACGTTGATCGCCGAGGCCATCGCGCCGTTGACCGGCAGGCCGCAGGTCACCGCCATGCGCGAGATCGCGATCGACGGCGCGTGCGGGCCGTGGTCCACGCCCGGCACCAGCGCGGCCTCGAGCAGCTCCGCCTGGTCGGGCGCGGGCAGCTCGCCCCGCAGCATCAGCCAGATCATCTCGGGGAAGCGCACGCGGCCGATCAGCTGCTCGACCGGGTAGCCGCGGATGTCGATCTGCCCCGGGTGGATGTCGATGATCGACGTGTCCCACCACGCGGAGGCGTCGGCGATCGTCTGGTCGGCGGTCCGTTCGGTCATGGTGTCGGCAGTTTCAGCGTCAATCCCGCGCAGGCGGGAATCCAGCGCCGTTCCGCAAGACACTGGGTCCCCGCATGGGCGGGGGCGACGAGTGCGGCGGGTCGGGAGCGGCTCCGGTGAGTCACGTCGTAATAGTCTCGACGATGCCTTCCAGCGCGGGGTCGTAGAAGTCGCCGAAGAGCTCCTCGTCGGAGGGCTTGTCCTCCTTGATCGGCACCGAAACCCACGTCGTGTTCATGTAGTGCTTGAGGTGGACGTTCTCCGAGACGATGTTGCCGCCCCACGTTCCGCAGCCGAGGCTCGAGGTCATGGGCATGCCGTTGTTGAACGCGCCGGCGTTCGCCTTCGACTGCGGCTGGCGGACCATGATCCGCGACACCGGCGCGGCCATCGCGAGGCGGTGGATGTGGTCGTTGTCGAACGAGTAGATGCCGCAGGAGTGGCCCTTGCCGCCGACCTCGTAGATGCCGCGCATCATCTCCAGCGCCTGGTCGAACGACTCGTACTTGTAGAGCGCGAGCAGCGTGGTCAGCTTTTCGCCGGAGTACGCGTGCTCCTTGCCGATGCCGTCGCCGTGGACCATGAGGAACCTGCGGTCCGCGGGGATCTCGAAGCCGGCGATCTTCGCGAGCTGCTGCGGCGCGATCGCCACGGTGTCCGGCGTGCGGTGGCCCTCGGCGTCCCACATCGCCTTGCGCAGCATCGCCTTCTGCTCCGGCGTGGCGAGGTGGCCGCCTTCCTTCTGCAACTGGGCGACGAGCTTGTCGAAGATCGACGCCTGGATGATCAGGTTGCCGTCGGCCGAGCACCCCGAGCCGTAGTCGGAGGTCTTGGAGAGCCGCGTGTTGCGCGCCGCCTCCTCGATGTTCGCGGTCTCGTCGATGATCATCGTGGAGTTGCCCGCGCCCACGCCGTAGGCCGGCGTTCCCGAGCTGTAGGCCGCGCGGACCATCGGCTGGCCGCCGGTCGCGATGATGAGGTCGGCGCGCGCCATCAGCGCCTGCGACATCGGGATGTTGACCTTCGTGAGGCACTGCAGGATGTCGGCGGGCGCGCCCTCGCGCGCGAGCGCCTCGCGCATCAGGCGCACCGTCTCGTAAGACGTCTTCTTCGAGCGCGGGTGCGGCGAGAAGATCACGCAATTGCGCGCCTTGATCGCGTAGATCGCGTTGCCGGCCGGCGTCAGGTCGGGATTCGTCGTCGGCACGATGCACGCGATGACGCCGACCGGCTTGCCGTACTTGACGATGCCCTTCTCGGGGATCTCCTCGATGACGCCCACGCTCTTCTGGCGCAGCGCGTCGCGCAGCACGCCGCGGATCTTCATCCGCTTGCCCATGCGGCTGTCGGGATCGCCCAGCCCCGACTCCTCGATGCCCATGTCGACCAGCCGCGTGAACGTCGTCTTGTTCGCCACCGCCCAGGCCACGGCCTGGCACAGGCGGTCGACGCGCGCCTGATCGTAGGTCTCGATGATTGCGAGCGCCTTGCGCGCCCGGACGAAACACTCGTCCAGTTCGGCTTGCTGCTCGGGGGTGATGCCCTTCTTCGGTTCGTCGGGGGTGGCCATCGGGTTCGTCCTGGCGGGAATACTCCGGGTGGGCCGCCGCGCGGGCAGCTTCTTGCCGGGACGATAGGAGTCCGGGCATCTCGGGTCAAGGGCGCTATACGACGAAGCGTGCGCGTATCGCCCAACAAATACACCGGCCGCCGAAGTTCGGGTATCGTTGGTTCTAAGGCCGCGCCGCGCGAAGGGTCTCGGTGCGCCCCGTTCCCGCGAGACGCCGCGCCCGTACGCCATGGACACCAGCGAAGCTCCCGCCGACACAGTCGCCTCTGCGAACCCGCGCGCGTCGCCTGCCGCGACGGACCACCACGCGCTGCCGGCGGAGACGATCGACAGGCACGGCGAGGACCCGGACTTCGTCACCGCGCTTGCCCGCGGGCTCGCCGTGCTGCTCTCGTTGTCGGACAAGCGCCGTCACATGTCGATCGCGCAGGTCGCGCACCTGACCGGCATCCCCCGCGCCGCGGCGCGCCGCAGCCTGCACACGCTCGCCAAGCTCGGCTTCGTCGCGGTCGACGACGCGCGCCGCTTCTACCTGCGCCCGCGCGTGCTTTCGTTCAGCCACGCTTACCTGTCGTCATCGCCGGTGGCCGTAGCAGCGCAGCCGATCCTCGACCGCCTCGGCGAGTCGCTGCACGAGGCCTGCTCGCTCGCGATGCTCGACGGCGACGAGATCGTCTATGTCGCCCGCTCGACCACCTCGCGGATCATGTCGCCGGCGCTCAACGTCGGCCGGCGCCTGCCCGCCTACTGCACGTCCATCGGCCACGTGCTGCTCGCGCATCTGCCGCCCGAGGACCTCGACGCCTATCTCGCCCGCGCGCGCTTCCATCCGTACACCGAGCACACGCCGACCACGCCCGCGCGGGTGCGCGCCATCGTGAAGGCGGCGCACGACAAGGGCTACGCGTTTGCGAGCCAGCTGATGGAGCCGCGGCTGTGCACGCTGGCGGTGCCGGTGCGCGACGCCGGCGGGCACTACGTCGCCGGCATCAACGTCATCGTGCAGGGGCGGCTGATGAGCGACGCGGAGATGGCCGAGCGCTACCTGCGGCCGATGCAGCAGGCGGCGCTGGAGCTGGGGGCTCTGCTGCTGCCCTGACCTGTTGTCTGCGCTATGATCGTTCGCGTGCAGCGCCGCAGCCTTCACGAGGACATCGGATGACCGACGCGACCAGCCGCGAGGCGATCCCCGAACCGCAGAATCCGCTCGGGATCGACGGCATCGAGTTCGTCGAGTTCGCCACCTCGCGCCCGCAGGCGCTCGGGGGCGTGCTCGAGCGCATGGGCTTCCGCCCGGTGGCGCGGCACCGGTCGCGCGAGGTGGAGCTCTACCGCCAGGGCTCGCTCAACGTCATCGTCAACGCGCAGCCCGCCGACGTGCCGCGCACCGTGCAGCCGGTCGAGCGCCCCGTGATCAGCGCGTTCGCGCTGCGCGTGCGCGACGCGCAGGCTGCGTTCCGCCGCGCGCTCGAGCTCGGCGCGTGGGAGATCCCGGTGCGCGCGCAGGCGATGGAGCTCAACATCCCCGCGATCCACGGCGTCGGCGAGAGCCTGATCTACTTCGTCGACCGCTACGACGAGTTCTCGATCTACGACATCGACTTTCGCGCGATCCCCACCGTCGACCCGCACCCGCCCGCGCTCGCCGGCCTGCACTTCTTCGGCATCGTCCAGTACGTCGGGCCCGACCGCACGGCGGACTGGGTCGAGTTCTACTCGCGGCTGTTCGGCTTCCGCAAGCTGCCCGAGGAGACGCACTTCGGCATCATGCCCAAGGGCCTGCTGCTCGAGAGCCCGTGCCGCACGTTCCTGCTGCAGCTGATCGAGCCCGAGGACACCGCGCGCTTCGCGCCGATGGAGGAGCACCTCCAGCGCATCGGGTTGGGCGCGCCGGACGTGCCGGCCGCGGTCGCCGCGCTGGAGAAGCGCGGCATCGAGTTCTTCGCCACCGAGCGCGTCCGCTCGAACGAGCGCGGCGCGCTCACCAAGCCGCTTGTCGGCAGCGTGATGTTCGAGCTGGTCAAGAGCGAAGCGCGCCGATGATCTTCCACGACTTCGGGATGGACACCGCGTCGCTCGCGGGCCCGCTGGAGGCCAAGCTCGCGGCGATCCGCGACGCGGGCTTCTCGCAGGTGATGATCTCGGCCGCCGACGTCGTCGCGCACCCGGCAGGGACCGCGGCCGGCATCGCCGCGGTGCGCGGCAGCGGGCTCGAGGTGACTGGGCTCGAGGCGCTGCGCGATTTCGAGGGGCTCGACGGCGCGATGCACGCGTACAAGGTCGACGTGGCGAAGTCGATGCTCGAGCTCTGCGCCGCGCTCGGCGGCCGCCTGCTGCTCGTCGAGGCGTCGGCGTCGCGGCACGCGAGCGTCGACGCCGGCGCGCTCGGCCGCGACCTCGCGAAGCTCGCCACGCTGGCCGTGCCGCTCGGCATCCGCGTCGCGTTCAAGGGCCAGCCGTGGAGCCGCGCGGCGCGCGACTTCCGCGCCGCGGCCGACCTCGCGATGCGCGCGGAGAGTCCGAACCTCGGTGTCGCGGTGGACGCCTTCGACGTGCTCGCCACGGGGGTCCCGCTGGACGACCTCGACATCCTCGACCCCGCGCAGACGTTCCTCGTGCAGCTCTCGGACTACATGTGGCAGGACGCGCGCACGCCCGAGGAGCAGACCGCGGCGGCGACGCACTTCCGCGTGTTTCCGGCCGAGGGCGCGCACGGCGAACTGCTCGCGCAGTTCATCGCGCGTCTCGACTCGCTCGGCTACTGCGGCAACTACAGCTTCGACGTCTACAACGACGACTACCTGCAGATGCCGCCCGAGGCCGTCGCCGCGCGGGCGCGCCGCTCGGCGGAGTGGCTGGCCGAGACGGTCCTGCGGCGCGCGCTGCCGGTTCCCAACCTCGAGCGGCTGCGCGCGCAGCCGCAGTGACTCCATGAACCTGCCCGAATACCGACGCCTCGGCCGCTCCGGCCTCGAGGTCTCGCCGCTGTGCCTCGGAACGATGATGTTCGGCGACCGCACGGATGCGTCCGAGTCGCGCCGCATCGTCGACTCCGCGTTCGACGCCGGGGTCAACTTCATCGACACCGCCGACGCCTACGCGAACGGCGCCTCGGAGCGCATCGTCGGCGAGGCGATCGGCGCGCAGCGCCGCCGCTGGATCCTCGCGACCAAGGTCGCGAACCCGCTGCAGGGCCGCCCGCACGACGGGGGGCTGTCGCGGCGCTGGATGTTCATGGCCTGCGACGACAGCCTGCGAAGGCTACGCACCGACTGGATCGACGTCTACTACCTGCACAAGGACGACCAGGTCACGCCGATGGCCGAGACCGTCGCCGCGATGGGCGCGCTGATCGCCAGCGGCAAGGTGCGCTACTTCGGCGTGTCCAACTTCCGCGGCTGGCGCATCGCCGAGGTGGTCCGCGAGTGCGACGCGCAGCGCGTGCCGCGGCCGGTCGTCTGCCAGCCGTACTACAACCTGCTCAACCGCCAGCCCGAGGTCGAGATCCTGCCGGCCTGCGACCACTACGGCATCGGCGTCGCGCCGTACTCGCCGGTCGCGCGCGGCGTGCTCACCGGCAAGTACGTTGGCGGCGGCGGCGCGCCGGCGGACTCGCGCGCCGGGCGCGCCGACCGCCGCTACATGGAGACGGAGCACCGACCGGAGTCGCTGGCGATCGCGGAGAAGTTGCGCGCGCACGCCGAGGCGACCGGCCGCACGCTTACGCAGTTCGCGCTCGCGTGGCTGCTCGCCAATCGCATCGTCACCTCGGTGATCGCCGGCCCGCGCACGCTCGCGCAGTGGACCGACTACCTCTCCGGTCCTGGCACGCCGTGGTCGGAGGAGGACGAGAAGCTCGTCGACTCGCTGGTGACGCCGGGCTACGCGTCCACGTTCGGCTACCACGACCCGGCCTACCCGTTCTTCGGGCGGCGCCTTGCATGACCCGCCGAGCGCGGCCACGATGAGCGAAGTCGACGTGGCATCGCCCTCCAAACCGACGCAAACCTGCCATGCATGACGACTTCGCCTTCACGTTCGGGATTGAGGAAGAGTTCTTCCTCGCGCACCCGAAATCGCGCTCGCTTGCCACACACGTCCCGGCTTCGGTCCTGCGTGCCTGCCGCCGGCGCTTCGGCGACGCGGTCGCGCCGGAACTCCTGCGCTCACAGGTCGAGCTCGTGTCGCCCGTGTTCGACCATCATGCGCAGGCGCTGGAGACGATGACGCGGCTGCGCCGCGGCGTGGCGGAGATCGCGATCGAGAAGGACCTGCGGCTGTTTGCCGCCGGCACGCCACCGATCGCCGCATGGGGCGAGCAGACCGAGACGCCCAAGGCACGCTACCGCGGCTTGATGGACCTGTTCCAGATCGTCGGGCGGCGCAACGTGCTCTGCGGGCTGCACGTGCACGTCGCGGTCCCCGCCGGGGTGGACCGCGTGCAGCTGATGAATCGCGTGATGCCGTGGCTGCCGGCGTTCCTCGCGCTCAGCACGTCCTCGCCGATCTGGAATCGCAGCCCCACGGGACTGATGAGCTATCGGCAGGCGGCCTACGACGAGTGGCCCCGCACCGGCATTCCGGACCACTTCCGGGACGAGGCGGAGTACGCGCGATTCGTCGAGCTGCTCGCCGCCGGCGGCGCGGCGAAGGACGCAAGCTTCCTCTGGTGGGCGATCCGGCCCGCGCTGCGCTACCCGACGCTGGAACTTCGCATTTGCGACGTCTGCACGCGCGTCGTGGACGCCGTGGCGATCGCGTCGCTCTATCGCTGCCTGGTCAGTCGCATGGTGCGCCATCCGGAGACCGCCGCGGCATGGACGCCGTTCACGCGCCGGCTGATCGACGAGAATCGCTGGCGGGCAAAGCGTTCCGGGCTGGAAGCGGAGTTCCTGACGCTCGACGGCCAACCGCCGATGGCCTGCCGCACCGTGGTGCTCGCTCTGCTCGACGACATCGCCGAGGATGCCGCGCGCCTGGGTTGCGAGCCCGCGCTCGCGCGCATCCGGCGGCTCCTCGACGAAGGCACCAGCGCGCACTTCCAGATCAAGCTGTTCGAGCAGCGCCGCGCACTGGGCGACAGCGTCACGCAGGCCATGCAATACGTCGTCGACTGGCTGGTCGCCGCCACCTACGCCGGGACGGACAGCGGCGCCCTGCCGCCGTAGCCGCACAAGCGGAGAACCAGCGTCTCTTTGCGTTTGGCGACGCTGGATTCTCACTGTCGCGGGAGCGCGGACGCGCACGCCCTCGACCGCGTCGATCTCGAGGTCCGCGACGGCGAGTTCATCGCCTTGCTCGGGCCTTCGGGATGCGGCAAGAGCACGCTGATGCGCCCCGTCGCCGGCCTGGTCCCGGCCACGACCGGCCGGATCGCCAGCGCCGGCACGAAGGTCGATGGGCCGCACACCGGCTTCGGCATAGTCTTCCAGGCAGCTTCGCTGCTCGAGTGGCGCACCGTGCTCGGCAACGTGCTGCTGCAACTCGAACTGCGCGGACTCGACCCGAGGGCTCTTGAGGCGAGCGCGATCGCACGCCTGAAGGCGGTCGGGCTCGATTGCGCGTTCGTTTCCGGTCCGCACCGCGACATGCCGACGCACGCGCGAGCCGCGCTGGCCCGACGCGCTCGAAAAGCCGTGCGTCCGCACGGCGGACGAGGTGGCGGCGCTGCGCGAAGAAGCACGGGCCGCCGGCGTGCCGCTCGCGGCACCCTTGCGCAGTGCCTCGCCGAACTCGGCCGCCACCTCATGGCGGTCGCCCGCTACAACCCGCCGCACGAGATCGCGGTGCGCTTCATCGCCGCCCCCCCGCGCGTTGCGACCGCTGGCGCAACGCCTGGATGCTCGATCCGGCGCAAAGCGGCGGTGGCGCGGCGATCAACCTCGCGGCGCACTACGTCGATCTCGCGATCGTGCTGGCCGGGAACCCGGTAGCGGAAGTCACGGGCTGGACGAGCGCGGCGCAGCGCGGCCGCGCCGTTGAGGGCCTCGCTGTGCTCACCCTGCTGCACGGCAACGGCGCTGTCGCGAACGTCACCTTCCGCCACCGCTTTCCCGACGCCGCGCCGTTCCGGGATTTCCGGCTGACGATGAGCGGGCGGCGCAGCTGCGTCGAGACCGCCGCCGGCGGCCTGATCCTGCGTGACGCGAAGGGTGCGGCGCAGCACGTGCCGGCATCGTGTGACACCGACGCCTTCCATGCCGATTTCGCCCGGCGCGCGAGGGGCGAAGGGTCGAGGTCCCCGCAAGCTACCGCGGGACCGATACGGGATTGGTCGCATCCAGCGCGTAGCCGCGCAGTCCCGCCACCACCTGCCGCGTCCGCGCGCTGCCGAGCTCGCGCCGGAAGGCGCGGATCGCCGCCGTGTCGAGCCGCTCGCGGCGGCAGACGAAGAGGTAGCGCTCGCGGAGCAACGGGACGAACGCGAGCCCGTGGCGCGCTGCCGCGGCCTCGACGCCGATCCCCACGTCGGCGCCGCCGCTCGCCACCGTCGCCGCGACCGCGGCGTGCGTGAATTCCTCGATGCCGTAGCCGAGTATCCGTGACGGAGCGATCGCGTCGCGTGCCAGCAGCGCATCGACGATCGCTCGCGTGCCGGAGCCCTGCTGCCGGTTCACGAACCGAAGCCCCTTCCTCGCCACGTCCACGAGCGAGCGCACGCGCCGCGGATTGCCCTTCGGCAGCAGCAGCCCCTGCGTGCGCACGAGGAACGGTATCGCGGCGTCACGCGCCGGATCGAGCGGGAGTCCGGCGCCGGCTCCGGGGAGATCGGCGTCGCGCACGACGTGAAAGCCCGCGAGATCGGCCTCGCCGCGTGCGTAGTCTGCGAGGCTGTCGAGGCTCCCCTTGAAGCGCACGTCCGCGAGGCCGTCCGCGTGCCAGGACTCGCGCAGCGCGGCGAGTGCGAGGTCGTGGCTCGCGACGACAAGCAACGCGCCCGCCGCATCCGGCGCCGCCGGCAGGGCAACCACGAAGGCACCCTGGCGCCGGTCGAGCCACGCCTGCGCCTCGCGATCACATTCGAGGAGCGCCCGTCCCAACCGTGCGAGACGCGCGCCACGCCCGCGCGACAGCTCGAGGAGCGGCGCTCGAAGCGCCCGCTCCGCTTCGTCGAACAGGCCCCAGGCTGAGCGATAGGCGATGCCGGCGGCCACGGCGGCATCGGCGAGCGTGCCGCCCGCCGCGACCCGTCGGAGCATAGTCAGCAAGCGCAGATCGAGCGCCTCGACCGGCTCGCCGGCAGGGCCTTCCGTGAACCAGCGGATCGCCGGAACGAGGCGCCAGCCATTGGTACCTTGTTGCATATTTTTATGGCGTTTCGGTTGAGCTAGGATGCACGCCGGCGTCCCGGGACATATATGCAATACTTTGCCAGTATAGCGCCCGTTCGCGCAAGCGTCCCCGCACGGACCGCGCCGTGAGCACGTTCGGCGCCGTGTTCGGCGAGGCGTTCCGGCTGATCGGCGCGCTCGATCTCGCGCTCCTCGACATCGTCTGGCTGTCGTTGCGCGTCAGCCTGTCAGCGGTGCTGATCTCGACCGTCGTCGCGCTCCCGTTCGGCGCCGCGCTCGCGGTCACCCGCTTTCCGGGTCGCGACGCGCTGGTCGTCACCGTCAACGCGTTGCTGGGACTGCCGGCGGTGGTCGTCGGTCTCGCGATCTACCTGCTGCTCTCGCGCGCCGGCCCGCTCGGCACCTTCGGCATCCTGTTCACGCCGGCGGCGATGGTCGTCGCGCAGGCCGTGCTCATCTTCCCGCTGATCGCGGCCCTCGCACGGCAGGCGGTCGCCGATGCATGGCGCGAGTACGCGGAGCAGATGCGCTCGCTCGGCGCAGGCCCGGTGGCGTCGTCGCTCGCGCTGCTGCACGACCTGCGCTTCTCGCTGGTGACGATCGTGCTCGCCGCCTTCGGTCGCGCGATCGCCGAGGTCGGCGCGGTGATGATCGTCGGCGGCAACATCGACGGCGTGACCCGCGTGATGACCACCGCCATCGCGCTCGAGACCTCGAAGGGGGACCTGCCGTTGGCGCTCGGTCTCGGCATCGTGCTGTTGGGCATCGTCCTTCTGCTCAACGTCGGCGCGCATCTGCTCAAGGAACGCGCGCAGCGCCATCATGCGTGAGCCCGGCCCCCCGATGCTGCCGCTCGTGCTCGAAGGCATCGGCTTCTCGGCCGGTGGACGCGACATCCTGTCCGGCATCGATCTGGTGCTCGAGGCGGGTCCGCGGACGGTGATCCTCGGGCCGAACGGTGCCGGCAAGAGCGTGCTGATGCGCATCTGCCATGGCCTGCTCGCCCCGACCTCGGGACGCGTGCTGTGGTCGCATCGCGAGCGTCCGGGCGAGCCGCGCCGGCAGGCGATGGTGTTCCAGCGCCCCGTCCTGCTGAGGCGCAGCGTGCTCGGCAACCTGACGTTCGCGCTCGCCGTCGTGGGCGTGCCGCACTACGAGCGCGAAGCCCGCGCGGTCGCCGCGCTGGGCCGCGTCGGGCTGGCCGCGCACGCGCGCCGGCCCGCGCGCGTCCTCTCCGGCGGCGAGCAGCAGCGCCTCGCGCTCGCGCGCGCGTGGATGCTCGAGCCCGAGGTGCTGTTCCTCGACGAGCCGACCGCGAACCTCGACCCCGGGGCCGTCCGCGAGATCGAGGCGATCGTGCAGTCGATCCACGCCTCGGGCACGAAGGTCGTGATGGTCACGCACAACCTCGGCCAGGCGCGCCGGCTCGGCGACGAAGTCGTGTTCCTCGACCGCGGGAGAATCGTCGAGCGCTCGGCGATCGACCGCTTCTTCCGCACGCCTGCGACCGCGCAGGCGGACGCGTTCCTCAAGGGAGAGCTGCCATGGCACTGAACCGCCGCCGCGTCGCGGCCGCGTTCCTCGCAACTGCGCTCGCGCTCGGCGCGCAGGCACAGGAGAAGTCGATCGTCGTCGCGTCCACGACTTCGACCGAGCAGTCGGGGCTGTTCGGCCACATCCTGCCGGCATTCGCGAAGAGCACCGGCATCGCTGTGCGGGTGGTGGCCCTCGGCACCGGCCAGGCGCTCGACGTCGGCCGCCGCGGGGACGCCGACGTGGTGTTCGTGCACGACAGAGCCGCCGAGGACAGGTTCGTCGCCGAGGGCTACGGCGTCGACCGTCGCGACGTCATGTACAACGACTTCGTGCTGATCGGCCCGAAGTCGGATCCGGCGAAGGTCGCCGGCGGCAGGGACGTCGCCGCGGCGCTCAAGGCCATCGCCGCCGCGAGGGCGCCGTTCGTCTCGCGGGGCGACAAGAGCGGCACGCACGCGGCGGAGCTGCGCTACTTCAAGGACGCCGGCGTCGATCCGGGCGAGGGCAAGGGCTCGTGGTACCGCGAGACGGGCTCCGGCATGGGCCCGGCGCTCAACACCGCGTCGTCGATGAACGCCTACGTCCTCGCCGACCGCGGCACGTGGCTCGCGTTCCGCAACCGCGGCGAGCTTCGCATCGTCGTCGAGGGCGACACCAGGATGTTCAACCCCTACGGCGTCATCCTGGTCAATCCGGCGAAGCACCCGCACGTGAAGCAAGCCGAGGGCCGCGCGTTCATGGACTGGATCGTCGCCGCCGAAGGGCAGGCCGCGATCGCGGGCTATAAGGTCGGCGGCGAGCAGCTTTTCTTCCCGGACGCGAAGCGCTGAAATGAGGGTCGGAGTCGCATTTCGCCAGTCCGCGGAAAAGTAGGGTCAGACTCGACTTTCCAGATGCGCCAAGGACAGGCCGACGGTCGTGGCGGGAAAGTCGAGTCTGACCCTACTTTTCCTCGTTGGCGACGCCGTGCGGCACGTGGCCCGCGGGCACGTGGCGCGAGGCGCTCTCGACGTGACGCGTCTGGTCGTCGAAGTAGAAGTCGGGCTCGAACTCGCGCAGGAACGGCCCCTTCTCGAGGCCGCCGAGGAACATCGCCTCGTCGATCGCGATGTTCCAGTCCATCAGCGTGCGGATGGCGCGCTCGTGCGCCGGCGCGCTGCGCGCCGTCACCAGCGCGGTGCGCAGCTTCATGCGGCCCGCCTTCGAGTCGACCTGCAGGCGGTGCAGCGCCTCGAGCAGCGGCTTGAACGGTCCCGGCGGCAGCGGCCGCTCGGCGTGCCGCGCCTCGTGGCTCTGGAACGCGGTGAGCCCCTCCGACTGGTAGACGCGCTCGGCCTCGTCGGCGAACAGCACAGCGTCGCCGTCGAACGCAATGCGCACTTCCTCCGTGTGCGAGTCCTCGGTCGGCGAGTGCGTGTAGACCAGCGCCGCGGGGAAGCCGGCCGCAAGCGCCGCGCGCACGTCCTCGGCGTTCGCCGACAGGAACAGGTTCGCCGCGAGCGGCGACAGGTAGCTGTACGGCGCGCGGCCGCGCGTGAAGACGCCGCGCTCGATCGGCAGGGAGGCGCCGCGCACCGAGCGGAACACGCGCAGTCCGGACACCGGGTCGTTGCGCGACAGGATGACCACCTCGACGCGCTTCGCCTGCGGCGTGTTGAACGCGAGAAGCTTGCGCACCAGGCGATAGGCGACCCCGGGCTTCGCCGGCTGCTCGATCCGCTCGAGCTGCAGGCCCATGTAGGCGCGGTCGTCCGCGGTCTCGAAGACCTGGTTCTCCTCCTCGAAGTCGAACAGCGCGCGCGAGCTGATCGCGACGACGAGCTGGTCGGCGAGCGAGGCGGGCATGCGACGAGTATACGCGCGCCACACTGGGCGATCGCCGCGCGCGGCCGGCGGGTTGGTATGATCGCCGGGACGCCGCGCGTCGCGGCGAGCGGATGACGGAGCCCCACGATGGCCCCAGACGAAAGCGTGGCGCCCGCGCCGGCGGCGCAAACGCGCAGCGCGCCGTGGCTCGTGCGCGTACCGGCGGGGCTGTTCGCGATGCCGGTCGGCCTGTTCGGTCTCGCGGGCGCGTGGCGGCGCGCGGCGGCGTTCGGCTGGCCGGTCGCCGCCACGACGGGCGACGCGCTCGCGCTCGTCGCGTCGACGCTGCTCGCGCTGCTGCTCGCGGCCTACGCGGCCAAGGCGCTGCGCTACCCGCAGTCGATCGTCGGCGAGTTCCAGCACCCGGTCGCGGGCGCGCTGGTGGCGCTGGTGCCGCTCGCGCTGCTGCTGTTCGTCGTGAGCTACGGCGTCCCCCGCGATCCGGCGTGGATCGCGCTCGTGCTGGGCGCGCTCGCGCTGCAGGGCGTGGTCGCGATGCGCGTGGTCCGCACGCTCGCCACGGGAGAGCTGCCCGAGACCGCCGTGACCCCGGCGCTGTACCTGCCGCCCGTCGCCGGCGGATTCGTCGGCGCGATGGCGCTCGGCACCCTCGCGTACCCGGGCTGGGCGGCGTTGCTGTTCGGCATGGGGCTCGCGAGCTGGGCCCTGCTCGAGGTCCGGGTGCTCAACCGCCTCTTCGAGGGGCCGATGCCGGAGGCGCTGCGCCCCACGATCGGCGTCGAGATCGCGCCGCCGTCGGTCGCAACGCTTGCCGCCGGCGTCATCTGGCCCACGCTGCCCGGCGAGGTGCTCATCGTCGGCCTCGGCGTCGCGGCGGGGCCGGTCGTCGCCGTGATGGCGCGCTACAGGTGGTGGAGCCGCGCGCCGTTCGGCGTCGGCTTCTGGTCGTTCTCGTTCCCCCTCGCCGCGCTGGCGGGCGCGGTGGTCGAGGTCGTGCGCCGCGGCGGCTGGCCGTCGCTCGTCGGCGGCATCGCGCTCGCCGTCGCGTCGCTCGTCATCGCCTACCTCGCCGTGCGCACGATCGCGCTGCTGGCGCGCGGACGCCTGCTGCCCGCGCCGGTCGCAGGCTGAGCGTCAGCGGCCGCCTAGCGCGTCTAGGTTCGCCCGCGCGCGGAAGTTCGCCGGATCGAGTTCCAGCGCCCGCGCGTATGCCGCGCGCGCGCCGTCGCGGTCGCCTGCCTGCTGCAGCGCCCAGCCGAGGTTGTTCCACGGCCGCGACTTGTGCGGCGAGGCGCGCACCGTGGCTTCCCACAGGTCGCGCTCGCTTTGGTAGTCGGTGTTGCGCACCAGCGTCGCCGTGACCAGCGCCACGCACAGCGCGCCCGCCGCGACGGCGCGCGCGCGCGCCGAGGCCAGGCGCGCAAGCGCGAAGCCGGCGATCAGCGCGGGGCCGGCGAGCGCCAGGTAGAGCTGGCGGTCGTTGGCGAGGTCGTAGCGCGCGATCGGGCCGTTCGTCGGCGCGAGGTGGACGAAGAACCACAGCACGCCGAAGCCCAGCCACGGCAGCCTGCGCAGCGTGGCGAAGCCCAGCGCGATCGCGAGGGCGAGTCCGATTGCGGCGAGCCCCCAGCCGGCGTCGGGCGGCCACGCGGCGGCGACGTCGGGGTCGAAGTTGACGCGCAGCGTCAGCAACGGGTGGGTGACGAGGTAGGCGACGCCGTCGACCTGCGCGCGCAGGTTCTCCAGCGGCACGCGCGTCGCGAGGCTCTCGCGCAGCAGCCTTGCGTAGGTCGGCGACAGCGCGATCGCCGCCAGCGCCGCTGCCAGCACGGCAAGATGCGCCCCCGCGCGCCGCAGCGCGTCGCGCCACGACGCGCCGCGCGCCGCCTCCACCAGCAGCAGCGCGAACGGCAGCGCCACTGCCGTCTCGCGCGCGGCGATCGCGAGCGCGAACGCCACGAGCGAAGCGGCCAGCGTCCATCGGCCTCCGCCCTCGCGCCGGAGCTCCCATGCGAGCAGCGATGCCAGGCTGAAGAAGCCCGCGAGCGCGACCGAACGGCCCGAGACGTAGGTCACGGCCTCGGTCTGCGCCGGGTGCAGCGCGAAGACGAGCGCGGCGATCAGCGCGCCGATCCCCGCGCGTCGCGCGTCCAGCCCGAAGTCGCGCAGCCACCGCCGGGCGAGCGCGAGCAGGACGACCGCGCTCGCGGCGTGCAGCAGGACGCTGCCGAGCACGTAGCTCCACGGCTGCGGCGACAGCGCGTGGCTCGCCACGTAGCTCAACTTGGTCGCTGCGCGTATCGCGGGCAGCGAAGCCGCCCACGCCGCCCACGACCGCGCGGCGGGATCGGCAAGCACCGCGTGCGCGTCGTCGTACTGGAACGTCGCCGCGAACGCCGTCACGTACGCCGCGACGACCGCGGCGAGCGCCAGCAGGGCGGCGCCGCGCTCACCCACCCTTGGGTGCGCGCGGCGCCGCCGTGAGCCGCGGGTCGAACGCCTGCTCGATCATCGCGACGGCGTCCCACCAGCGGTCGGCGCCGCGCAGCAGCACGACGAGCACGTCGCGGCCGTCGCGCTTCGCGTAGGCGACGAGGCAGTGACCGGCGCGCGAGGTGTACCCGGTCTTGACGCCCGCGAGCCCCTGCACGACGCCGAACAGCAGGTTCGTGTTGGCGAGCGCGTAGCGGCGCCCGTCGGCACCGGTAATCTGCAGCTTCTCCAGCGCGACGAGCCGCGCAAGCCCGGGCACGGCGAGCACGCGGCGCGCGAGCGCAGCGAGGTCGCGCGCGCTCGCGTGGTGACCGGGCGCGTCGAACCCGCAGGCGTTGGCGTAGCGCGTGGCCGAAAGACCCCATGCGCGGGCGCGCTCGTTCATGCGCGCCACGAACTGCGCCTCGCTGCCGGCGACGTGCTCCGCGAGCGCGACGCACGCGTCGTTGCCGGAGCGCAGCAGCAGCCCGGCGAGCAGGTCGTCGACGGAGAGCCGCGCGCCCGCCGCGAGGCCCATGCGCGCGCCGGTCGCCCGCGCGGCCGTGCGGCTCACGGTGACCACGCTCTCGCCGCGCGCGGACTCGGCGACCACGAGCGCGGTCATCAGCTTGGTCAGCGATGCCGAAGGCAGCGGCTTGTCGGGCTCGGCCGCCCACAGCGGCTGGCCGTCCGCGATCACGAGGTACGCGGCGGCGGCGCCGGGAAAGCGATCGGCGAGCGCGCCGTGCGCCGCGCACGCCCACGCGAGCGTCGCCGCCACAGCCGCCGCCGCGGCGAGCGCCCGGCGCATCGTGCCGATCAGAAGGGCAGCAGCCTTCGTACCGCGTCCACGCCAGACTTCACCGGATCCGGCGCGGCCGGCTTGGGCGCCTCCGCCTGCGGCGGCGCCGCGGCAGGCGTCGCGTCGCCGCCGGTCCGCGTGCCGCGCGTCAGCGCAGCGTAACGCGCGCAGAGCGCGGCGTACTGCTCGTCGGGGCTCTTGTTCGGGCCGACGTTGCAGTACTGCGGCCCGTGCTTGCGCACTTCGTCGTCGCAGTTGCCGCTGCCGACGAAGTTCCAGTTGCGCTGGGCCGCGGCCGCCTGGCATGCCGTCATGCGCACCGCCGCGTAGTCGAGGTTGCAGGCCTGCATCGCGCGCTGCACGGTGTTGGGGTACTTGCGCCGGGCGGCGGTGAAGCCCGCCGGCTGCCGCATCCCGGCGGTCTCGGCCGCCACCTTGTCGCAGAACTGCTTCCTCTGCGCCGCACAGGGGCTGCCGCCCTCGAACAGCGAGGGCTCGAGCGTGTCCATGCCTTCGGCGCAGGTCTTGGCCACCATCGCCCGCGAGTCGGCCTCGGCTTTCGCGACCACCTGCTCGGAGAGGTCGGTGCAGGTCCCGATGCGCTTGCTGGAGAACGTCTGCACCATCGTCATCTCCTCGCCGCGCCGCGTCGAGCGCAACGTCATGCGCCCGCTGTTCGAGTTCGGCGTCGAGGTGATGTCGCCCGTGCCGGTCATCGGCGGGTCGCCCTTGCACACCATGGAAAACGTCGTGCGGTTGCCCGAGGTGCGCACGTCCGTCGTCGTGCACTCATCGCTCTTCGGCACCTTGTCGGCGTCGCCGCGGCCCTTCCTGATGCACACCTGCTGCGTGTCGCCGCCCATCGTCATGCCCGCCATCTCCATCTTCATCGTGGTCTCCCACAGCTCGTCCGGCCCCGGGCCGGGCTTGAACATGGGAGGGCCTCCGCGCCCCGCGCCCATCATCGGGTTCTGCGCAAACGCGGGCGCGGCGAGCGCGGCGGCGAGTGCGAGGGCCCCGGCGAGGGGCAGGCGAGCGACGGGCATGGCAGGTTCCTTCGACGGATCCGGTCAGTGGCGATGCTACCGCAGGACGGCGAAAGCGTCGCGCGGGGCGACCTGCGGCAGGCTCATTCGCCGCGCACGACGCACGCCTCGGCATCGGCGCGCGACGGCCACGCCGCGACTTCCGCAAGCGTGACGGGACGCAGCGGAAAGCGTATCGACGGCGGCGCGAGCGCCGCGCAGTCCGCGCCCAGCTCGTCGGCCAGCAACTCGGCCGCGGTCGCGAGGCACGAGCGGCCCTGGCAGGGCCCCATCCCGCACCGCGTGGCGGACTTGAGCGCGTGCAGCGTGACCGCGCCGTCGCGCACGGCCTCGCGCGCCGCGTCGGCGGTCACCTCCTCGCAGCGGCACACGGGCACGGCACCGCGCGGGCGCAGGAACTCCGGCGAGGGACGGTACAGCGCGTCGAGGAAGCGGCGCCCGCGCAGCGCCGTCGCCAGCGCGCGCTGCGCCGGCGCGGCCAGCGCGTCGCGCCGCGCGGCGTCGATGCGGCCGAGCGCGTTCGCGATCGCCAGCGCGGCGAGCCGCCCGCGCGCTTCCGCAGCCTGCGCGCCGGCGATGCCCGCGACGTCGCCGGCCACGTACACGCCCTCCTCGGTCGTGCCGCCCCACGCGTCCGCCACGGGCTGGAACGCCGACTGATCGGGATTCCACTCCAGGCCGCAGCCGAGCGCCGCCGGCAGGTGGACGTTAGGCACCACGCCGTGCGATATGACGACGAGGTCGGCCGGGACCTCGGTCCACTCGCCGTCGACGGCGAAGCGCACGGACTCGACGCGCCCGTCGCCGCGCGCCTGAAGCTCCGCGACGTGCTCGACCACGTCCGTGCGGCGCCGCACCGCGCGGATCAGCTCCAGCCCACGCGCGAGGTAGGTCGAGAACATGAAGCCCGGCGCGTGGCGCATCGCCTCGGCGAGGCGGCCGCGCGGGATCGTCTCCAGCACGCGGTCGATGGCAACCCCGGCGCTGGCAAGCTGCCAGGCGACCTGCCACAACAGCGGTCCCGAGCCCGCGAGCACGACGCGCCCCGCCGGCACGAGCGCCGAGGACTTGAGCAGGCCCTGCACCGCGCCCGCCGTCATCACGCCCGGCAGCGTCCAGCCGGGGAACGGCAGCGGCCGCTCGATCGCGCCGGTCGCGACGAGCAGCGTGCGCGCCGCGAAAGTCCCGCCGATGCGCGTGCCGGGACGCCCCCCCGAGACGCCCAGATCGAACGCCTCCGCGCCGCGCGCAGCGGCCCAGACCGTCGTGGCCGGAAGGTACTCGGCGCCGCTGGCGCGAAACGGCCTCACGAGGTTCGCGCCGTGCCAGTAGTCGACGCCGAGCAGTTCGGGCCGGCGCACGGGCGTGGTCGTCACCGCGCGGTAGATCTGCCCGCCCGGCGAGGCCGACTCGTCGAACACGGTCGCCGAGAGCCCCAGCGACGTGGCCGTCGTCGCGGCGACCAGGCCCGCGGGCCCGGCGCCGATCACCGCGACGTCGCAGGTCTTCACGCGGCACCCGTGCCGAGCGGCGGCGCGCCCTGTTGCGTGTCGATCCGCATCCCGGGCGCGACCTCGACCATGCACGCGCGCTGGTTCGGCACGCCATCGATGGTGATGAGGCAGTCGAAGCACACGCCCATCAGGCAGAACGGTCCGCGCGGGGCGCCCGAAACGGGCGTGGCACGCGAGGCGAGCCGACCGCTCGCGAGCAGCGCGGCAGCCACGCTGTCGCCGGCGCGCGCCTCGAAGTCCGCGCCGTCGATCGCGACGACGACGGCTTCCGCGCCCGTCTCAGGCAGCCGCGCGAACATGGTCGAAGCGCCCGCTTGCGAACGGGGCGAGCGCCGCCGGCAGGCTGCCGCCGAGGATCGCCGGGGCCAGCTCCAGCGCGTGCGCCGCGGCGAGCGTCACGCCGCTGTGGCACGCCACGGCGAACGCCCCCGGGTACGCGGCCGACTGCGCGTAGACCGGGAAGCCGTCCGGCGTGAGCACGCGCGATGCCGCCCACGCCCGCACGACCTGCGCGGAGGCGAGCGCGGGAATCACGCGCAGCGCGCGCCGCGCGATCGCGCCCAGCACGGCGACGTCGAGCGCGGCGTCGGTCCGCGGCTCGTGGGAGTCGCCGAGCAGCACCGCGCCCTCGTCGGTCTGGCGAATGGTCTCCAGCGCGAACGGCAGGAAGCGGCGCATGCGCTCGAGCACCAGCACCTCACCGCTGTTCTCGACCAGCGGCACGCTGAGCCCCACCATCCCCGCGAGCCGCTGCGTGCCGCGCCCGGCGGCGACGACGACGCGCTCCGCCGCCACCTCGCCGCGGTCGGTGAGGAGGCGAAACCCGTCGGCGGAAGGAGCCATCGCCTCGACGCGGCAGTGCGTGCGCACCACGCCCGCGCGACGCAAACCCGTACGCAACGCGGCCAGCAGCCGCAGCGGGTTGCAGTGGCCGTCGAGCGCGCCGAAGCTGCCGCCGGCGACGTCCGGCCCCAGCGCGGGCAGCCGCGCGAGCGCCTCGTCGCGCGTGAGCATCCGCACGTCGCAGCGCTCCACGCCCGCCTGCGCGTGCAGGCGCTCCAGCCTGTCGGCGCGCGACTCCATCTCGCGCTGCGAGAGGCACGGGTGCAGTCCGCCGGTCTGCTCGAGCGCGACGTCCACGCCGGCGTGAGTGCGGAGCTCGTGGGCGAGCTGCGGCCACGCGCGCGCCGAGCCGATCGTCCAGCCGACGTACGCCGGCATGCCGAGCCCCTTGCCCTGCGCCCACACGAGGCCGAAGTTGCCCTGCGAGGCCGCGTGCGCATCGCTGGCGTCGAGCACCGCGAGCCGGGGCCCCAGTGCGCGCATGCCCCAGGCCAGCGCCGAGCCGACGAGCCCGCCGCCTACGATCGCGATGTCGATGCGCTGCGTCGTCACGGGGTCGGCACGCGGGCGAAACGCAACAGCTCGGGAACGTGCGCGGCGAAGTTCGCGAATCCGTGGTCGCCGCCGCCCTCGACCAGCTGGAACGCGCCGCCGAAGTACGCCACCGCTTCGCGCCAGTCGAGCACCTCGTCGCCCGTCTGCACCATCAGGAAGTACCGTTCGGGCAGCGTGATTCGCGGCACGGCGAGCGCGCGCAGCTCGTCGAAGTGCGACGCGGTGACTTCGAACGCCTCGCCGGTATAGAGGTTCCTCTGCGTGCCGGCGTACTGCGAGAGGTCGTCGTAGGGACGGATCGCGGGGTTGATCAGCACCGCCCGCGCGCCGAAGCGCTCGGCGAGGTGCACGGCGTAGAAGCCGCCGAGCGAGCTGCCGACGAACGTGAGCCCGCGCGGCGCACCGGGAACCTCGTCGCGCACCAGCGCAGCGACGCGCTCGATCGCCTCGCGCGGCGAGAACTGCAACGCGGGGACCAGCAGGCGCGGGCGCAGCGCCGCCGGCAGCGCCTCGACGCACCCGGCGAGCGCGCGCGCCTTGACGCTCGCCGGCGAGCTCGCGAAGCCGTGCAGGTAGACGATCGTCGGAGCCACGGGCCCTCACCCCCGGCCCCTCTCCCGCGCCGCGGGAGAGGGGGGAGACACTCTCCCCTCGCCCACCGTCAGGTGGGAGAGGGGCCGGGGGTGAGGGCGCCTTCTCCCCTCGCCCACCGTCAGGTGGGAGAGGGGCCGGGGGTGAGGGCGCCATCTCCCCTCGCCCACCGTCAGGTGGGAGAGGGGCCGGGGGTGAGGGCGCCATCTCCCCTCGCCCACCGTCAGGTGGGAGAGGGGCCGGGGGTGAGGGCAGCTACGCGACCGCACGATCGGCCTGCCCCGCAAGCCGCGCGAGCAGCTTCGCGTGCACGTCGCCGAAGCCGCCGTTGCTCATCACCAGCACGTGGTCGCCGGCGCGCGCGAAGGCGACGATCGCCGCGACCATCGCGTCCAGGTCGTCGTGCACCGAGAAGCGGTAGCCCAGCGGCGCGAGGGCCTCGCGCGGATCCCACTCCAGGGCCTTCGCGTAGCAGAACACGTGGTCGGCCTCGGCAAGGCTGCCCGGCAGCAGCGCCTTCATCGCGCCGAGCTTCATCGTGTTCGAGCGCGGCTCGAGCACGGCGACGACGCGCTGCGCGCCCACGCGGCGGCGCAGGCCCGCGATCGTGGCGGCGATAGCGGTGGGATGGTGCGCGAAGTCGTCGTACACGGTGACGTCCCTGGCGACGCCGCGCACCTCCATGCGCCGGCGCACGCCGCGGAAGCTTGCGAGCGCGGTGAGGCTCACGTCCACCGGCACGCCGGCGTGCCGGGCCGCGGCGATCGCGGCCAGCGCGTTGAGGCGGTTGTGGCGGCCCGCGAGCGGCGCGTCGGCGAGCCAGCGCACGTGGCCCTGCGGCGCGCCCGCGTGCGTCACCTTGCCGTCGGCGGCGACGCGCCACTCCGCCGGCGGTCCCTCGCCGCTGGCGATCTCGGCGCCGGCGAAGCGCTCCACGCCCGACCAGCAGCCGCGCGCGAGCACGCGTGCGAGCGCGGGCTCCTCGGCGTTGACGACGATCTTCCCCGCGGCGGGAATCGTGCGCACGAAGTGGTGGAACTGCGTCTCGATCGCGGCGAGGTCGGGGAAGATGTCGGCGTGGTCGAACTCGAGGTTGTTGAGGATCGCCGTGCGCGGCCGGTAGTGGACGAACTTCGAGCGCTTGTCGAAGAACGCGGTGTCGTACTCGTCGGCCTCGATGACGAAGAACGCGCTGTCCGAGTGGCGCGCCGAGACGCCGAAGTCGAGCGGCACGCCGCCGATGAGGAAGCCGGGAGCGAGCCCAGCGTGCTCGAGGATCCACGCCAGCATCGACGCCGTCGTCGTCTTGCCGTGCGTTCCGGCCACCGCGAGCACGTGGCGGCCGGCGAGCGCGTGATCGCGCAGCCACTCCGGCCCCGACGCGTACGGCAGGCCGCGGTCGAGGATCGCCTCGATCGCCGGCATGCCGCGGACGATCGCGTTGCCGACGACGAAGAGGTCCGCGCCCGCCGCCTCGCCGTCGAGCTGCTCGGCGCCGTAGCCCTCGACGAGCGCGATGCCCAGCGCGCGCAGCTGCGTCGACATCGGCGGGTAGACGTTGGCGTCGCAGCCGGTGACCTTGTGGCCGGAGGCCTGCGCGATGGCCGCGAGCCCGCCCATGAACGTGCCGCAGATGCCGAGGACGTGGATGTGCATGGCAGTTGGGTCAGGCCGCGGCCTGCGCAGGAACGTGGATGGCGAAGCGCTTCCAGCCGAGCGCGAACCACGCGATCGTGCACAATTCGAGCGCGAGGACGCATGCGAATGCGTAGCGCAGGCCGGTCGCGGTGTCGAACCCGTGCCATGCGCGCAGCAGGTCGACGACCACGCCGATGCCCCACTGCGCGGCGAACGAGCCGGCGAACATGACGAGGTTCACCGCGGTGTTCGCGCGCCCGACCAGCTCGCGCGGGAAGCCCTCGTTCAGCACGGCGAAGGCGAGGACGTTGACCGCGGCACCGAGGCCGTAGAGCGTCCACCAGACCGCGCCCGCGGGCGCGCGCAGCACGATGAGCGCCATCGCCGCGACGTTGAGCCCAAAGCCCGCCGCGAACAGGTGCCGCGGGCGGATGCCGCGGCGGTTGAGCCGCGTTCCGAACACGCCGAGGACGAGGTAGCCGGCGAGGATCGCCACGCCCATGACGAGCAGGTGGCCGGCTGCCGCCGCGCGCGTCATGCCCTCCACTTCCATCATCCACGGCACGGCCCACAGGCCCTGGATGGCCATGAACGCCCCCATCGCGAAGCCGCCGAGCGGTGCGATCCACCAGAACCGCGGGTGGCGGAACACCTGCGTGACGCCCGCCCACTGCGCGGCGAAGCCCGTCGCGTGCGACGGCTTCGGCGTGTCGGGCACGCGCAGCCACATCCACACGGCGACCGCGAGCGTGAGCGCCGCCAGCGCGACGAAGATCTCCCGCCACGTCGCCACGCGCAGCGCCATCTCGACCGGGATGGTGGCGACCAGCGCACCGACGCCGCCGGCGACCATCACCCACCCCGCGTACGACGCGTGGCGCTCGGGCGGATACCACATCGCGATGCCCTTGAGCGGCGCCATCAGGCACGCGGACACGCCGGCTCCGATGATCGCCCGGCCGACCGTCAGCGCCGGCAGGCCGTCGGCGAGCGCGAACGCGAGCGCTCCCAGCGCCGCCACCGCCAGCAGCACGGGCTCGACGCGCCGCGGGCCGTAGCGGTCGAGCAGCATGCCGACGGGGATCTGCATCGCCGCGAACGCGACGAAGTACGCGCTCGTGAGCAGCCCGAGCGAGCCGGGCTCGAGCGCCAGGTCGCGCGTGAGCTCGGGCGAGATGACGGCGTTGACCGTGCGGAACAGGTAGGAGAGCAGGTAGCCGGCGGCGAAGGCCACGTACAGCGGGCCGAACAGGGGCGGGTGAACGGCCCCCACGCTCGCCGCCGGCGCCCCTGCGCTCATCGGAAGATGAAGTAGACCGCGCCCATCAGGCACAGCCCCGCCCACAGGAAGTCGAGCTTGACCGGCTCGCCCATGTACATGACCGCGAACGGCACGAACACGGCAAGCGCGATCGCCTCCTGGACGATCTTGAGCTGCGCGAGCGTGAGGGCGGTGAAGCCGATGCGGTTGGCCGGCACCTGCAGCAGGTACTCGAACAGGGCGATGCCCCACGACACGAGCGCGGCTATCCACCAGGGCTTCGCCTGCAGGTGCTTCAGGTGCCCGTACCACGCGAACGTCATGAAGAGGTTCGACACGGTGAGCAGCGCCGCGCACGTGAACGCGGGGTAGGCTACGATGGGAGCGGAGGGCAGCATGGCTCGGCCGGCAGGCGCGGATCGGGCAGCCCGCGTGCCAGCCATTATCGCCGACGCCGCCCCCGGCAACCGTGAAAGCCCGCAGCCGACGAACCGCCGTCCGCCTGGTCCTGCTCTGGGCCGCGGCCGCGTCGCTCGTCGCCGTCTGCCCGGCGCGCGCGGAGGACCCCCACGCGGACGTGCGCATCAGCCGGCAGGGCCGGACGTTCGTGGTCGAGGCCACGCTCGAGGCCCCGGTGACGCCGGCGCTGGCGTGGGAGGTGCTGACCGACTTCGAGCGCATGGAGAAGTTCGTGCCCAACCTCGCCGACAGCCGGATCGTCGCGCGCGACGGCAACCGGCTCACGATCCTGCAGCACGGCGTGGCGCGCTTCGGGCCGTTCACCCTGCGCTTCGAGTCGGAGCGCGTCGTCACGCTCGCGCCGCCGTCCTCGATCCGCTCGACGCAGATCCGCGGGACGATGGAGCAGCTCGACTCGCTGACCACGTTCGCCGCCTCTCCCGGCGGAACGCGCCTCGACTACCACGTCGAGGCGATCCCCGGCGTGCTCTACCCCGACGCGCTCACGCGCCGCTTCCTGCAGCACGAGATCGCCGAGCAGTTCGAGGCGATCGTGCGCGAGATGGTGCGGCGGCGCGACGCCGCGCGCCCGGGAGCCCCGCCGCCGGCGCTCAACGGTTGATGAGCGCGGCCAGCTCGCGCCGATAGCGGCGCACGAGGTCGCCGTCGTTGCCCAGCGCGGCGAAGACGGTCAGCATGCCCTTGCGGCCGGCGTCGTCGCCGAAGGCGCGGTCGGCCGCAACCAGCGCGAGATACTCGGCCAGCGCCGCCTCGTAGTCGCCGCGCGCGGCCAGCGCCTGCGCATAGGCGAGTTTCGCCGCGCCATCGGGCGGGACCGCGGCGGCGGCGCGCGCGAGCGCGACGAGGTCCGCGGAGGCCGGCCCGGCGAGCGCCAGCTTCGCCTTGAGCCCCGCCAGGCGGCGCGCGTCGCGCAGCGGCCGCGTCCGTGCGCGGTGCGGCGACTCCAGCTCGTCGACGATCGCCTGCGCCTCGTCCGCGCGGCCGAGCAGCGCGAGCGCTTCGACGCGCGCGAGCAGCAGGGACTCGTCGGAGGGGTCGAGGGCCGCGCCGCGGTCGAGGTCGGCGAGCGCGCCGTGGGCGTCTCCCGCGGCGAGCCGGCCGAGCGCCGACGCGACGTGCGGCCCCGCCCGCGACGGCAGCGCGTTGTCCAGCCAGTCGCGCAGCTGCCGCTCGGGGAGCGCGCCGGTGAACTCGTCGGCGACGCGGCCGTCGACGAACAGCTTGCAGTTGGGGATGCCGCGCACGCCGTAGCGTCCGGCGACATCGGGGGCCTGGTCGGTGTCGAGCTTGGCGAGCGTGAAGCGCCCGGCGAACTCGGCGGCGAGCTTGTCGAGCACCGGCGCGAGCGCACGGCACGGCGCGCACCAGGGCGCCCAGAAGTCGACGAGGACGGGGAGCCGATGCGAGCCCTCGACGACGACGGCCTCGAAATCGGCGGCGGTGACGGCGATCGCGGCGGACATGCCGCTCAGGATAGCGGAAGCGGGAGCGTGACGGCGACCACCACGCCGCTGCCGTCGGCGCGATTGTCGGCGCGCACCGTGCCGCGATGCGCCTGGGCGATCAGGCGCACGATGTACAGCCCGAGCCCGAGGTGCACGCGCTCGCCGCGTTGCCCTTCCTCGCGCACCGACACCATCGAGTCGAAAAGCCGCTCGCGCAGCCCCTCGGGAAGCGGCGGCCCCTCGTTGGCGACCGACAGCACCGCCGCGTCGCCGGCGCGCTCGATGCGCACGACGACGGGCCGGTCGGGCCGGCCGAACTCGACGGCGTTCGCGCACAGCTTGTCGAGCATCTGCGCGCAGAGGTCCGGCGCGCCGTCGAACGCGACCGTTCCGGCGGCAGCCTCGAGGACGAACTCGCGCGGCGCGTACGCCGAGCGGTAGCCTTCCACGCACCCGCGCACCAGCGCGACCAGGTCGAAGCGCTCGAAGTCGGCGCGATCCATGCTCTGCTCGAGTCGCGCCGCCTCGCTCATGCGCGTGAGGATCTGCGCGAGGCGGTCGAGCCCGCCCTGGGCGCGCTCGACGTACACCTTCGCGCCCGGCTCCAGCGCGTTGCCCTGCAGGTTGTCGAGCGAGCTTCGCACCACGGCGATCGGCGTGCGCAGCTCGTGCGACAGGCGGCTCGCCAGCTCCTCGCGGTGCTTGGCCGAGTCGGCGAGGCGCGAGAGCACCGACGAGAAGCTGCGCGAGAGGTCGCCGATCTCGTCGCCGGCGTGCGAGCCGGCCGCGATGCGCCGCACGCGGCCCTTGGCGTCGATCGCCTGCTCGACCTCGTCGCGCAGCCGGCGGATGCGCGTCGACAGCCGGGTGGCGAAGACGGTCAGCGCGACGGCGCCGACCAGCGTGACGCCGAGCACCAGCGTGAACAGCCGCTCGAACGCGCGGTTGCGCTCGGCGAGCACGGCATTGGTCGTCTCCTCGACGACGACCGCGCCATGCACGCGGTCGCCGACCCAGATCGGGTGGGCCGCCGCCACGATCGTGACGCGGCCGTCGCCCGACGGCCGGCGGTCGGTGGTGAGGATGCCGGCGAGCGCGCCGTCGACTTCCTTCGCGAACGGCAGCGGCCGGCCGAGGAAGTCGTCGCTGAAGTCCTCGGTGGGCTGCTTCAGCAGGAGCGCGTAGAGCGGGTGCAGCGCGTAGCGCTCGATCCACGCGCCCAGCCGCGCGAGGCCGTGGGGTTCGCGCGCTTCCGCCGGCGGCGGGCGCCGCAGGCTTCCGGCCCGCGCGAGCACCTGCCCCTGCGCGTCGACCACGAAGATGCGCGCCGTCGTGCGCGAAAGCGCCTGCAGGATCTCGTCGATCTCGGGCACCGCGGCGCCCTCGCGCGCGAACAGCGCGGGCCGGTCGTGCAGCGCGGTGGCCACGGCCTGCGCGGTGCCGGCCAGCGTGCGCTCCTGCGCCTCGCGCAGGAAGCGCTCGAGCTCGGCCACGTACGCGTAGCCGAGCCACGGTATGACGAGGAACACGGACAGCACCGCGAGGAGCTTGCCGCGGATGCCGAGGCGCGCCGGCGTCATGTCACGCCCTCACCCCGACCCTCTCCCGCATGCGGGAGAGGGAGCAATGCCCCCAGCTTCATCGCCGATCACTTGTCACGTAGCGCCCGGCTCGCTCCAGCGATAGCCCATGCCGTAGACGGTCGCGACGTGGTCGAACGCGGGGTCCACCGCCTGGAACTTGCGCCGGATGCGCTTGACGTGCGAGGTGATCGTGCTGTCGTCGACGACGATGTCGGCGTCGCGCATCAGCGCGTCGCGGTCGCGCACGTGCCCCGGGTGGCGCGCGAGCGAGTGCACCATCCAGAACTCGGTGAGCGTGAGCGGCACGCTCGCGCCCTTCCAGCGCGCGGTCAGGCGCTTGAGGTCGAGCGCGAGGTCGCCGCGCTGCATCACGTCCTCCGCCGACGGCGGGTGTGCGACGAGGTCGCTGCGGCGGAACAGCGCGGCGATGCGCGCGGTCAGCTGGTGCAGGCTCGCGTCCTTCGTCAGGTAGTCGTCGGCGCCGATGCGCAGGCCGGCGACGATGTCGAAGTCGGAGTCGCGAGCGGACAGGAAGATGATCGGCAGCGTGGCCGACATCGCGCGAAGGTCGCGGCAGAGCGTGAAGCCCCCGTCGGGCTCGTCGCCCAGCCCGACGTCGATCACCGCGAGGTCGGGCAGGCGCGTGGCGAACGCCGCCATCGCCTCGGGTCGCGAGGCGTGCGCCGACACCTCGTAGCCGTGGCGGCGCAGCGCCTCCGCGTAGTTGGCGCGGATCGAGGGTTCGTCCTCGACGATGGCGATGCGGCGTGACATGACGGGGTCGATGTTGCCACGACGGGGTCGGATACGTATCCGGATGCGCATCCGACCCCGGGGACTTGCCAGCGCTTTGCCACATTTCCCCGCCGCCTTGCCCGATTGGCGCCCGCGCTTGGCACCAATCGCGGCGCGGAATGCGATCCGTGGCGCTCCGGCAGCCGGCGCGGGGCCCAGGGGAAAGTAGGGTCAGACTCGACTTTCCCAGCGGGAAGCGGGAGCGGACGAAAGTCGAGTCTGACCCTACTTTCCCAGCGGGAAGCGGGAGCGGACGAAAGTCGAGTCTGACCCTACTTTTCGGAACGGCCGGCGATGCGCGTCGCCGCCGGGGCTCCACCCCCCGGCGGCGACTCTCCAAGGGGAAACGATGGGCACGCACGCACCGAAGCTCCTCCACCACGGCGGCATGCGCGAGTTTGCCCGCCTCGCCGCCGAGGCCGTGGGCATCGGCGTCGTCGCCGCCTTCATCCTGCTGCTCGCCGCGTTCGCGATCGCCGCGAGCGCCGAAGCGGCGACGACGGAGGCCCCCCGCGCCGGCACGCTGCGCTTCAGGGCAGCCGGCGGACTCATCGACGCGCCGCTCGTCGCCACGCACGTGGAGATCGACGTGGCCGGCGTGGTGGCGCGCACCCGCGTCACGCAGCGCTTCGTCAACCCCGGCAGCGATTGGCGCGAGGGCGTCTACGTCTTCCCGCTGCCGGAGGCCGCCGCCGTCGACCACCTCGACCTCGCCATCGGCGAGCGGCGGATCGTCGGCGTGATCCGCGAGCGCGCGCAGGCGCGGCGCGAGTACGAGCAGGCGAAGACGGAGGGGCGCAAGGCGGCGCTCGTCGAGCAGGAGCGGCCCAACATCTTCACGACCAGCGTCGCGCCCATAGGGCCGGACGAGGAGGTCGTCGTCGCCATCGAGTACCAGCAGACGCTCCGCTACGACGGCGGCGCGTTCTCGCTCCGCTTCCCGCTGGCGATCACGCCGCGCTACATCCCCGGCGTGCCCGACATGATCCTGCCGGTCGGCACGGGGTGGTCGCCCGACACCGACCGCGTGCCCGACGCCTCGCGCATCACGCCGCCGGTCGCGCACCCTGCAACGGGCAAGGTGTTGCCGGTGACGATGACGCTCGAACTGGACGCCGGCATGCCGCTGGCGGCGCTCGAGAGCCGCTACCACGAGGTGAGGGTGACCGAGCGGCCGGGCCATCGCTACGTCGTCGAACTCGCGGGGCCGGTGCCCGCCGACCGCGACTTCGAGCTCGCGTGGGTGCCCGAGCTGGGCCACGCGCCCGCCGCTGCCGTGTTCGGCGAAACGCGCGAGGGACGCGGCTACGCGCTCGCGATGCTGATGCCGACGCTGCCGGACGCGGGAGCACCGCGCGTCGCACGCGAGGTCACGTTCGTCATCGACACCTCGGGCTCGATGGCCGGGAGCCCGATCGTGCAGGCGAAGGCCGCACTGGCGCTGGCGCTCGAGCGGCTGCGTCCCGGCGACCGCTTCAACGTCGTCGAGTTCAACTCGCACGCCCGCGCGCTCTTCGCGGCGCCGCTGCCCGCCGACCCCGCCACGCTGGGACGCGCGCGCTCGTTCGTGAACGGCCTCGCCGCCAACGGCGGCACCGAGATGCACAAGGCGCTCGCCCTCGCGCTCAAGCCGGGGGAGGCGGCGCCCGGACTCGTCCGGCAGGTCGTGTTCCTCACCGACGGCGCGGTCGGCAACGAAGACGAGCTCTTCGCGCTGATCCGCGAGCGGCTGGGAGAGCGGCGCCTGTTCACCGTGGGCATCGGCTCGGCGCCCAACGCGCACTTCATGCGCAAGGCCGCGCAATTCGGCCGCGGCACGCACACGATGATCGGCGACCTCAACGAGGTGGAGGCGCGGATGGCGGGGCTGTTCCGCAAGCTCGAGAGCCCCGTGCTGACCGACGTCGCGATCGACTGGCCCGCGGGAAGCGAGGCCTGGCCGCGGCAGCTGCCCGATCTCTACGCCGGCGAGCCGATCGTCGCCAGCGCGAGCCTGCCCTCGCTGGACGGCGAGGTCGTGGTGCGCGGCAACTTCGCCGGCCAGCCCTGGCGCGCTGCGCTGCCGCTTTCTGCGTCCGGCGGGCACGAGGGTGTGCACGCGCTGTGGGCGCGCGCGAAGATCGAAGCACTGGCGGACGCGCAGGTCGCTGGCGCTGACGCCGGCGAGATCCGCGCGGCGATCGTGCAAGTCGCGCTTGCGCACCACCTCGTGAGCAAGCACACGAGCCTCGTCGCCGTCGACGTGACGCCGACGATGCCGCCGGGCACGCTGCTTGCGCGCACCGCGATTCCGGGCAACCTGCCGCACGGCACCGAGTACGAGGCGTTCTTCGGCGACCTGCCGCAGACCGCCACGCCCGCCGCGCTCCACCTCGCCGTTGCGCTCGCCGCGCTGCTGGCCGCCACGCTGCTCTTCGCGTGGAGCCGCGTCCCGGCCGTCCGCAGGCACGCGTGAGCGCCGCGATGGACGCGATGGGCGGACGCGGGAGGACCGGAAGCCGCGGCAGCGTCCTGGCGCTCGCGTTCGCGGAGTCGGAGGGCGCAGCGCCGGGGACCGAGCTGCGTCTTCCGGCACGCGCGACCGCGCGCGGCGCAAGCAGCCGGCGCGCGCTCGTCGCGCTGGCCGTCCTCTGCGCGATCCTCGCCGCGTGGCACGGCGGGCAGGCGGCCTACCTGCACGCGAAGGCGGCGCTCGGGCAGTGGCTGCTGTCGCGTGCGTGGGACGAAGCCCGGGCCCGCGGCGTCGCCGCAAAGCCCTGGCCGTGGGCCGACACGCGCCCGGTCGCCCGGCTCACGGCGCCTGCGCACGGCGTGGACCTGCTCGTGCTCGATGGCGCGAGCGGCCGCACGCTTGCGTGGGGCCCCGCCCATGTCGCGGGCACGACCGCCCCCGGCGCGGCAGGCAACGCGATCGTCACCGGCCACCGCGACACGCACTTCGCGTTCCTGCGCGATCTGCGCGACGGGGATGCTTTGGTCGTCGAGACGGCGGACGGAAGGACGCTTCGCTACCGCGTCGAGCGCGCGTTCGTCGCCGACCGCACGCAGCTGAAGCTGCCCGCCGACTCGCGCTCGACGACGCTCGCGCTGGTGACGTGCTACCCGTTCGACGCGATCGACCCCGGCACGCCGTTGCGCTATGCGGTCGTCGCGCGCGCCGAGGCGCAGTGACCCCTCACCCCCGCCCCCTCTCCCGCCTGACGGCCCTCACCCCCGCCCCCTCTCCCGCCTGACGGCGGGAGAGGGGAGAGAGACACTCCCCTCGCCCCGCGGAAGCGGGGAGAGGGGTCGGGGGTGAGGGGTCAAAGCACGACCAGCTCGAAGCCGCGCACGGGCAGGATGCCGTAGCTCGCGCGCCAGGTCTCGCCCGGGCGCAACGGGTGCGCGTCCGTGAGCGTTCCCGTGGTGACGACCTCCCCTGCAGCGAGCGGCGGCGCCCACGGCTGCGCGGCGAGCACGTCGCGCAGGTGCGCGAGCGCGCGCAGCGGGCTGCCGAGCACGTTGGCGCCGGCGCCACGCTCGACGACGTCGTCGCCGCGCAGCAGCTCGACCTCGAACGAGGGCATCGCAGCGGCGAGCGCCGCGCGGTTCGCGTCGCTCACGGCGACCGGCTCGCCGACGACCAGCCGCCCGTGCAGGCCGAGCGCGGCGGCGCAGTCGGCCGCCGTGAACTTCCAGCCGCGATACACGCTGTGCACGATCTCGAAGGCGGGCGCGACCCAGGCGATCGCGCGCAACAGCTCGACCGGATCGTCGCCGGGAGGCAGCGGAGCCGCGAGCCCGAAGGCCACTTCCGGCTCGATGCGCGGCTCCATCAGGCCGTCGAGCGCGACCCCGGCGCGGCCGTCGCGCGCGCGGATCAGCGTCGTGTCCCAGACGTGCGACCACATCGAGCGGTCGACGCCGTAGCGCTCCCAGATCGTGGTGTTGGTGAAGCCGATCTTGCGCCCGACCGGCCGCAGGCCGCGGGCGACGCGCCGCGCGTGCAGCTCCTCGAGCACCTCGTAGGCCTGCACGACATCGAACGCAGGATCCGTGGCGCCGATGCCGGGGAGCTGCGTCGCGCTGCCGAACGCCGCGTCGAGGCGGTCGGCGATCGCGGCGAGGCGCGGCGTCAGGCCAGCCATCCGGCCTTGCGCGCCAGCGCGATGCCGAGCGCGAACGCCAGCGTCGCGACGACCATGCCGGTGAACACCGCGGCAATCGCGGCGGGAACGCCGGCGAGGCCCAGCAGGTCCGCGATCGCGACGCCGCAGAGCGCACCGAGCGCGCCGCAGACGAGGATGTAGCCGAGCTTGAGCGCAAGTTCGAGCGGCGAACCCATGGCGGCCCTCCTGTCGGAACGGACTGCCATGATAGCGCCCGCCGCGGTTGGCGCCGAAGCGGTTGCGGCGGTATAACGGCGCGTCGCCAACCGAGGACTCGCCGTGGTCCATCCCGCCGCCATCGCCGCCCTCCTGCTCGCCGCCGCGGCGGCGGTCGCGCCATGTGCTGCTCAGGGTCCGACTGCCGGCACGCTGCGCGTGGCGATGCCCGTCGCCGAGAACGGGTTCGACCCGCAGGCCGTGTACGACGCGTACTCCTCGCGCATCTGCGACGCGATCTTCGACGCGCTGTACACCTACGACTACTTCGCGCGGCCGGCCAAGCTGGTGCCCAACACCGCCGACGGCCTGCCGCAGATCGCCGACGGCGGCCGCACCTACACGCTGAAGGTGCGGCGGGGCATCTTCTTCGCGCCTCACCCCGCCTTCGGAGGCAAACCGCGCGAGCTCACCGCCGAGGACTACGTCTACAGCTTCAAGCGCATCCTCGACCCGGCCGTGCGCTCGTACTCGCTTCACCTGCTCGAAGGGCGGCTCGCCGGCCTCGATCCCGTGCTCGCCCAGGCGCGCAAGGCCGGCAAGCTCGACTACGCCGCGCCGATCGAGGGCTTGAAGGCGCTGGACCGCCACACGCTGCAGGTGAAGTTCATCGAGCCGAACTATTCGTTCCAGCACGTGCTCGCCACGACCGCCTTTGCCGCGGTGGCGAAGGAGGTCGTCGCGGCGAAAGGCGACAGCGCGGGCCGCGTGATGGAGGACCCGGTCGGCACGGGGCCCTACCGCCTCGCCGAATGGCGGCGCAGCCAGCGCATCGTGCTGGAGGCGAATCCGTCGTTCCGCGACGTGCGCTTCCCCGCGCCGCCGGCGGGCGAGCCGGGCGATGCCGCCATCGCGAAGGGCCTCGCCGGCCGCCGGCTGCCGCTCACCCCGCGCATCGAGGTCTCCATCATCGAGGAAGCGCAGCCGCGGCTGCTCGCGTTCCGCCGCGGCGAGCTCGACTACGTCGACGTGCCCTCGTCGCTCGCCGAGACCGTGCTCGACGGCGACAAGCTGAAGCCCGATCTCGCCGCGACGGGCGTGCGCCTGCTGCGCCAGGTCGATCCGTCGCTCGCGTTCACGTTCTTCAACATGGAGGACCCGGTCGTCGGCGGCTACACCCCGGAGAAGATCGCGCTGCGCCGCGCGATCACCATGGCCAACGACCGCGGCTCGGCGGTGCGCATCCTGCAGAACGGGCAGGCGATGCTCGCGACCCAGATGATCCCGCCACCGGTGCCCGGCCACTCGGACGCGCTCGCGATGAAGGACCCGTTCGACCCGGCCGGCGCGCGCGCGCTGCTCGACCGCTTCGGCTACAAGGATCGCGACGGCGACGGCTTCCGGGAGCTTCCGGACGGCAGGCCGCTGGTGCTGAAGAAGGGCATGACGCCCACGGCGGCGGACCGCGCCGCGAGCGAGCTGTGGACGAAGAACCTCGCCGCGATCGGCATCCGCACCGAGTTCGTCGTGCAGAAGTGGCCGGAGCTCAACAAGATGGCCGAGGCCGGCCAGCTGCAGGTCTGGAACCTCGCGTGGATCGCCAGCATCCCCGACGTCGACGCGTTCTACTCGCCGCTGTTCAGCCCGAACGTCGGCACCTCGAACGACGCGCGCCTGAAGCTCGCCGACTACGACCGCGCCTACGAGCGCATGCGCGCGTTGCCCGACGGGCCGGAGCGGCGCGCGCTCTACAAGCGGATGAACGAGCTGGTCGCCGCCTACGCCCCCTGGATCCTCGAGACCTACAGCTACCAGAACCGGCTGGCGCAGCCGTGGCTGAAGGGCGTGAAGCTGCACCCGTTCCGCGGCGCGCCGTGGGCGTACTACGAGGCCGCGCGGTGAGCGCTTGGCAATAGGCTGGCCATGACTTACTGTCAGCGAAAGCTTGCCCGGAACTATGGCCACGCGCCCCGCCGCATTCGCCGAGATCGCGCCCATCGTCGTCGACCTCGTCGTCGGCTGCCCGCCGCAGCGCGCGTTCGACTACTTCACGCGCGACGTCGGCCGCTGGTGGCCGCTCGAATCGCACTCGGTCGGCGGCGAGGCGGCGCACGGCGTCCGCTTCGAGCTGCGCAAGGGCGGCCGCCTCGTCGAGACGCTGCCCGGCGGCAGCGAGACGACGTGGGGGACCGTGGAGGACTGGCGACCCGGCGAGCGCGTGCGCTTCACGTGGCACCCGGGCCGCGAGGCGGCGACCGCGCAGTGGGTCGAAGTGGCGTTCGCCGCGAATCCCGCCGGCACGCGCGTGACGCTCACGCACGGCGGCTGGGAAGCACTGGGCAATGCCGCGGCCGCGACGCGCGGCAACTACGTCACGGGCTGGCAGCTCGTCTTCGGTGAGCGCTTCGGCGGCTACTGCACATCGAACTTGGCCAGCCGGGCTTGACCCGTCGAGGCACCGCGGGCAAGCGCACCTGAGTGCCCCACATCGTCGTCCCCGCGAAAGCGGGGACCCAGCGTCGTTGTAGTGCCGGTCGCGGAACTGAAAGTCACTGGGTTCCCGCCTGCGCGGGAACGACGAAACGACGCCGCGGCAGCGCGGCCGCCTGATCGCCCAGGTCCCACCACAGCCCGGCCATGATGGCGAGCGCCTCGCGCACGACAGGTGCGAGCAGGTGCTCGTCCGGCGCGTGCTGGCTGCACGCCGCGTAGCTGTGCGGCACCCACACCGTGGGGAGCCCGAGGATGTCGGCGAACACGTCGTTGGGCAGCGACCCGCCGAGGTTCGGCAGCAGCGCCGGCGGGCTTCCCGTCGTGCGCAGGATCGAGTCCTGCGCGAAGCGCACCCACGCGTTGTCCGGATCGAGACGCGTGGCCGCCATGACCACCGGCTCGCTCACGTCGACGTCGCCGAAGCCGTGCTGCGCGAGGTGGTCGCGCACGACTGCGCGCAACCGCGACACGTCGGTGCCGACCACGAAGCGCATGTGCATCGCCGCCTTCGCCGAGGGCGGGATCGCGTTGACCGGGTGATCGGGATTGCCCGCGCGACAGGCGAGCACTTCCAGCGTGTTCCACGCGATCACGCGCTCGGCGGGTGTCAGGCCCGGCTCGCCCCATTCGGCGTCGACGGCCGGATCGCCGGCGTCGCCGCCGAACGTGAGGCCGGCCAGCGCAGCGCGAACGTTGGCAGGGATCGGGGGCGGGCGCAGCGCGGGCACGAGGATGCGCCCGCGGCCGTCGACCATGCTCGCGATCGCGTTGGCGAGCACCGTGCCGGGATTGCGCAGCAGTCCGCCCCAGTTGCCCGAGTGGTGGGCGCCGTCGCGCAGGTCCAGCGACAGGTCGAAGTTGGCCACGCCGCGCGATCCGAGGAAGAGCGTCGGCCGGTCGCGCGATATGCGCGGACCGTCGCTCGCGATCAGCGCGTCGGCGGCGAGTTCGTCGCGGTGCGCGGCGCAGAACGCCGCCAGCCCCGGCGAGCCCGTCTCCTCGCCGGTCTCGAGCAGCCACTTCACGTTGAAACCCAGCCGCCCGCGCACCGCGAGCACCTGCGCCAGTGCGGCGAGGTTGATGCTGTGCTGGCCCTTGTTGTCCGCGGTGCCGCGCCCGTAGATGCGCTCGCCGTCGACTTTCACCTGCCACGGACCCGCGCCGCGCGTCCATGACTTGTCCTGCCCGCGGATCACGTCGCCGTGGCCGTACACGAGCACGGTGGGCAGACCGTCGCCCTCGTGGCGCTGCCCGACCAGGAACGGGCCGAAGAAATGCGCATCCGGATTCGGGTGGATCGCGAACGTGAAGCCGAGGGTGGCGAGCGAGGGGCCGATCTCGTCGGCGAGGTAGCTCGTCAGCGCGGGCCCGGAAGCCGGGTCCTGGCTTTCGGTGCGGCACGCCACGCGCCGCGCGAGGTCGGCGAGGAACGCGCCGCTGTCGAAGTGCGCACGCGCGGCGGCGAGCGCGGCGTCGCGGGTCATCGCCTCGCTCGCACCCCCTCACCCCAACCCTCTCCCCCGTGACCGGGGGAGAGGGAGTCGTGCTCCCCTCGCCCGCCGTCAGGCGGGAGAGGGGCCGGGGGTGAGGGCTGCCACTCCCCTCGCCCCGCGCCAGCGGGGAGAGGGGCCTGGGGTGAGGGGGAGGTCAAGACTTGCCGAGCAGCGTGAAGTGCTCGACGTGCGGCGGCGAGGCGAAGAACGGCCCGACGATCGCCCGCCACTCGGCGAACGCGGGGCTGCCGCGGAAGCCCGCCGTGTGGTCCTCGAGCGTGTCCCAGAAGATCATCAGCAGGTAGCGCTCGGGGCTCTCCACGCCCTTGTTCACCTTCCAGCCGCGGAAGCCCTTCGCCTTGGCGATCACCGTGGTCACGCCGCGCACGATGGCCTCGTCGAACGCGGCCTGCTGCCCGGGCTGGATGCGGATGTCGGCGAGCTCGAGGATCACGTCGCGCCCCGCTACTTGATGAGGCCCATGAGCTTCGCGGTGCCCATGTAGTCGGTGGTGCGCTCCTTGAGGAACGCCGGCATCTTCTCGTAGGTGATGTCGATCACCTCGAACCCGCCCTCCACCATCTTCTTGCGCAGCTCGGGGTCCCTGTTGAGCGAGTCCATCATGTCGGAGACCTGCTTGCGCACGCTCTCCGGCGTGGACTTCGCCACCGCGACGCCCCGATAGGCGCCGTCGACCCAGTTGCCGCCCAGCTCCTTGAACGTCGGCACGTCGGGGAACGCCGGGAGGCGCTTCTCGGTGGCCACCGCGAGCATGCGCATCTTGCCCTTCTGCTGGATGGCGAGCGTCGTGTAGGACATCGCCGCCGACACGTGGCCGCCCAGCACCGAGGCGATGAGGTCGCCCGTGCCCTTGAACGGGACGTAGGTCGTCTTGATGCCGAACTCCTTCTGCATCTTCTCGTGCGCGGCGTGGTTCGCCGAGTTGAGCGCCGAACCGGCGATGTTGAGCGTGCCGGGCTTGTCCTTCGCCGCCTTGAGGAAGTCGGCGAACGTCTTGAACGGGCTGTCGGCGGGCACGACCAGCGCGTCGGGCGTGTAGTGGAAGAAGTAGACCGGCGTCATCTCGTCGGTCTTGTAGCTCACCGTCCCCTCCAGCGGCTGCAGCACGATGTGCGGCAGGTTGATGCCGGCGATCGTGTAGCCGTCGTTCGGGTAGGTGTTGAGCTGCTGCCAGACCAGCGCCCCACCGCCGCCGGCGCGGTTGATGACGACCATCTCCTGCTTGAACTTCTGGCTGAACGTCACGGCCTGCAGGCGCGCGGCGATGTCCGATTCCCCGCCGGCGGGGAACGGGATGATGTACTGCACTGGCTTGTCGGGAAACGCGACGGCGGGGCCCGCGAGCGCCAGGCCGAGGGCGAAACCCGCCAGCAGCGGGCGAAGCGGAATGCGATTCACGTTGCTCTCCTCCAGGGGTGGCCGCGCGCCCGCGTGACCATCGGCGGCGCGAAGCGTCATCGTACGCGAAACGGGACGGCGGCACCCTCCCGCGGCCGCCGGAAACGCCGGCCCCGGGCCCGTTGTGCGGCGCGGTAAAATGGCGCATTCCCCCCGAGGAGAACCGCCATGAGCCATCACGATCGCGAAGTCGTCTTCCTGTCCGGCGTGCGCACCGCCATCGGCGACTACGGCGGCAGCCTGAAGGACCTCGCCCCCGCCGACCTCGCCGCGCGTGTCGTGAAGGAGGCCGTGTCGCGCGCGGGCATCGACCCCAAGCGCGTCGGCCAGTGCGTCATCGGCAACGTGATCCACACCGAGCCGCGCGACATGTACATCTCGCGGCTCGCCTGCGTGAACGGCGGACTGCCCCACGACGCCGGCGCGCTCACCGTCAACCGCCTGTGCGGCAGCGGCATGCAGGCGATCGTCAGCGCATCGCAGTACATCCTGCTCGGCGACGCCGACGCGGCAGTGGCCGGCGGCGCCGAGAGCATGAGCCGCGGCGGCTACATGCTGCCGTCCGCCCGCTGGGGCGCGCGCATGGGGGACGCCAAGCTCATGGACATGATGGTCGGCGCGCTCACCGACCCGTTCGACACCGTGCACATGGGCATCACCGCGGAGAACGTCGCGGCGAAGTGCAGCATCACCCGCGAGCAGCAGGACGCGTTCGCCGTCGAGAGCCACAGGCGCGCGCACGCGGCGAGCACGGCCGGCCACTTCAAGAGCCAGATCCTGCCCATCGAGCTCAAGGGCAAGAAGGGCCCGGTGATGTTCGACACCGACGAGCACATCCGCGCCGACGCGTCGATGGAAGGCATGGCGAAGCTGCGCGCGGTGTTCGTCAAGGAGAACGGCACGGTGACGGCGGGCAACGCCTCGGGCATCAACGACGCCGCGGCCGCCCTGGTGCTGATGGAGCGCAAGGCGGCGGAGTCCGCCGGCCACAAGCCGATGGCGCGCCTGCTCGCCTACGGCCACGCCGGCATCGACCCGAAGATCATGGGCCTCGGCCCGGTCTCGGCGGTGAAGAACG
>Ga0224500_10000084_pt1 | contig 66173 bp, 61 predicted proteins | sample SF_Oct11_sed_USG_FD_168126 | JGI IMG/M metagenome (GOLD analysis project Ga0224500, IMG submission 168126) | Sediment microbial communities from San Francisco Bay, California, United States - SF_Oct11_sed_USGS_4_1 | ecosystem: Environmental > Aquatic > Marine > Sediment | place: USA: California...
GTAAACGGGTGCATCACTTCGGATTCAGTTGAATTTACAATCACCGGTATGAATCATGCAGCGCCACGGCCCTTTAACCTCTTCCCAAACCCGGTAGAGGACAGGCTGATCATTGAAGGTACGGATGGCGATGTTGAGATGATTGAAATAATAGATGCCATGGGAATAGCGGTTCACAGGCTTAGGGCTGATGATATGAAAGATGGAAAAGGGACTATAGTAATCAGTATAAGCGGGCTTGCTTCCGGGATGTACCTGGCAGTGATCACATGTAAGGCTGCTTCACAGTTTATCCGGTTCGTTAAACGCCGGTGATTGGGTTCAATGTTTTGCGGTGGGTACCTGACTACGTGCGTACAAAGGTGCTCCGCATTTTCCTTCGCGACTTTTGCCTCCTTGCTTCACCTGTGCGCATTGGATCAGCCAGGGTAGGCGGCTGAAGTTACCTATGACTATTCATTCCCATTTGGGAATTGCCGACTTTTCATCGATTGCGGCTTGCTGGGGCTGGCGGAGTACCATAAAAAAAGCGATGCTATGCATCGCTTTAAGGTTAAGGTTTAGGGGTCTGGTGCCTATGCGCCGAATAAGTCCTTTTGAATATCCGAAGCTTTGTTTTCAGCATCTTGTTTTATTTCTGCTGCTTTTTCACTTACCGTGCCAGCTACAGAAGAAGCTGTGTTCGCCAGGTACTGTTTTACATCAACAGCCTTTTGGACTACTGGTTTCACGCTAATCCTTACCCTCTTTTTGATTGCCTTTGTTTTTTTTGCTACTGTTTTTTTCACAGCCTTCGTCCCAGCTTTCACTTTTCTGGCAACTGTCTTTGCTTTTTTTGCAACCTTCCTGGTCGTCTTTCTAGCAGCGGTCTTCGCTTTTTTGATTGACTTGCTTACCTTTTTAGCCGTTTTTTTTGCAGTTCGTTTGACTTTTCTGGCTGATTTTTTTACGGCCTTCTTTACAGTTTTTTTTGCTGACTTCTTAGCTTTCTTTGCCATAGCAATTAAATGTTTTATGTAGCGAAAAGTTAAAGAATTATCTTATCACATTGATACAATTGGCAAGAAATTATTTATGGGGCCGTATGATGGGTACGAAAAGATTGACAAAAATTGAGGATCAATGTAGCCAGACTTCAACTTCATATTCTGGCCTGATACGTATACAGTTCAAAGTACCGGCCTTTCTTGTCAATCAGTTCTTCATGCTGTCCGCGTTCGGCGATAGCCCCTTGCTCAACAACCAAAATCTGGTCCGCCTGTCGGATGGTACTCAGGCGGTGGGCGATAACAAATGTTGTTCTGCCACGCATCAGGCTGCGCAGGCTCTCCTGGATGAATGTTTCACTTTCGGTGTCCAGATTTGATGTCGCTTCATCCAGTATAAGAATCCTTGGATTTGCCAGAATAGCCCTGGCGATGGCTATCCGTTGGCGTTGACCTCCTGATAACTTAACGCCCCGCTCACCTATCAAGGTATCCAATCCCTTCTCAAATCGATCTGTAAATTCATGAACATGAGCCGCTTTTACAGCCTTTTGTACTTCTTCTTCTGTGGCATTCGGTCTGGGGAAAAGTATATTTTCCCTGATGGTACCTTCAAATAAGAAGTCGTCCTGCAATACGACACCCAGCTGACTTCGGTAGCTGTCCAGCGAGATTTCAGACAAATCCATGCCATCTACACGGATGGTGCCACTGCCCGGATTTAGAAAAGAAGCCGCCAATCCGGCAATCGTAGTCTTACCTGATCCGGAGGTTCCCACTAAAGCGGTAACCGTTCCCGCCGGTGCGGTGAAGCTGATGTCTTTCAGGACTGGCTTCCCTTCCTCATATTCGAACGATACATGGTCGAAAACCACGTCGCCCTTGATTTCGCCGATTTTTATCTTCCGCACAGTACCATCATCTTCGGGCTCCATGTTCATCAACTCTTCAGTACGATCCAGTCCGGCGAAGGCTTCCGTAAGCTGGCTTCCGATGTTACTCATCTGTACGATGGGCGCAATCATAAATCCGAGGAAGAGTGTAAAAGAAAAGAAATCGCCTACCGTCATCTGATGCTGAACAATCATGTAGCCACCTATGCCCATGATACCCGTTGTCGCCAGTCCAAGCAGGAAGGTGGCAGAACTGGTTACCAGGCTGGTAGAGGTAAGGCTCTTTCTGACATTTTGAAAAAGCCGGTCTACACCATCTTCAAAGGTTTTGATTTCCTGCGCTTCCGCATTAAAGCCCTTGATTACGCGCACGCCGTTGAGTGTCTCTGTAAGCCGTCCCGTAACTTCAGCATTGAGCACACCGCGTTCACGAAAAATAGGACGGATATAGGAGAATGCCTTCAGGGAAATAAGTCCAAATACGATTACCGGCACAAGGACGTACAGCGTCATCATTGGACTGATGCGGATAAGCACCACAAGGCAAATAACAGCGCTCAGAAGCCCTCCAACAAGCTGCACCAGTCCAGTACCCACCAGATTCCGGACACCCTCTACGTCATTCATAATGCGCGATACGAGGGCACCTGATTTGTTGTTGTCAAAGAACCGGATAGGTAGCCTGAGGAGTTGTTTCTGGACCTTGGCCCGAAGAATAGAGATAAGGTGCTGTGCCTCTACGCTCAATATTTTGGTGAGCATGAAGGAAGTAATGGACTGAACTACTATGGCGCCTGTAACGGCCAGCAACAAGACTTTGAGCATTTCCAAATTGCCTTTCGCAATCACATCATCCATCAGGTACTTGCTAGCGCCGGGTAGAACCAAACTGGAAAGACGACTGATAACGATGAGGATCAGGCCAAAAAAAAGGAGCTTCTTGCGCGGCCAGATAATCGTTTTAAAGACATGGGCAATTGTGACCTTATGTTTGGGCTTAGTAGCGGGCTTATTATTGGGCATTGTTCGGGTTTAAAGGTATATGATATCAGTTAGGGTCGTAGAAGGACCTGCTTTTATTTTAAATGAGATGTATTTGTTCCAGGCAAGCTGCCCGGTCAGTTCAGTGAAATCTGTTGGTACAAAAGATCCAGGCGCGAGCATCCTTTCGAACCTTGAAAATTCTTTGGAAGCTGGGCATTTTCCACGCAACAAAGCAGTACTGTTTCAGGCGTAGAGCAGCTCTTTTTGCGCTGAAACTTTTTCGCTGTTGATGTATTCATCGTATGTCATCAACTTATCGATGAATCCGTTTGGTGTGATTTCAATAATTCTGTTCGCCACGGTTTGTGTGAATTCATGATCGTGCGAGGTGAAAAGTACCGTTCCGGGGAAATCTTTCAATGCATTGTTAAAGGCAGTGATCGACTCCAGATCCAGGTGGTTAGTGGGCTCATCCAGGATCAGTACGTTCGCTCCGGTTAACATCATGCGGGAAATCATGCAGCGCACTTTTTCACCGCCTGAAAGCACATTGCATTGCTTGAATACTTCTTCACCCGAGAAGAGCATTTTTCCCAAAAATCCCCGCACGTATATTTCGTCTTTGTTTTCTTCGTCAGCAAATTGCCGCAGCCAATCGATAAGGTTGTCGTCGGATTGAAAAAATTCTTCATTGTTTAAGGGCAGGTAGGCTGTGGTGATGGTTTGCCCAAATTTAAATTCTCCTGAATCAGCTGTTGCCTCAGAGGTCAGGACCTGAAATAATGAAGTGATCGCAAGACTATCCTTGCTGAGGAAGGCAATCTTATCTCCTTTGTTTACATAGAAATCAAGGTTGTGAAAAAGCGTTGTTCCGTTTGCAGAAAAGCTCAGGTTTTCAACGTGTAATATCTGGTCTCCCGCCGTGCGTTTTTGCTGATAGATGATCGCCGGATATTTTCGGTTGGAAGGTTGAATATCATCAACATTGATTTTCTCCAGTAGTTTCCTTCTACTGGTAGCCTGTTTTGATTTGGAAGCATTTGCACTGAACCGTGAAATGAACTCCTGCAGTTCTTTCTTCTTTTCTTCAGCCTTCTTGTTGGATGCTGAGCGCTGGGACAAGGCCAGTTGACTGGATTGATACCAGAATGAATAATTTCCTGTGAAAAGCTTGATGGCCCTGAAATCAATATCCACGATATGGGTACAAACGGTATCCAGAAAGTGGCGATCATGTGATACAACAATTACGGTGTTTTTGAAATCCAGTAGGAAATCTTCTAGCCAACTTACTGTATGAATGTCCAGATCGTTTGTAGGTTCATCCAGGATGAGAATGTCAGGGTTTCCAAAGATCGCCTGGGCCAGGAGCACCCTGACTTTCTGATTTCCATTCAACTCTTTGACAAGCTTTTCGTGATCTTCTTCAGTGATACCCAGTCCGCTTAACAGGGCTGCGGCGTCCGACTGGGCATTCCATCCGTCCATTTCGGAGAATTCTCCTTCCAGTTCGGAGGCGCGAATGCCATCGGCTTCCGAAAAGTCAGGTTTTTCATAGATGGCATCTTTTTCTTTCATGATGCTCCAAAGCTTGCTATGGCCCTGCATCACCGTATCCAATACGGGCACTTCGTCAAATTCATAGTGATTCTGGCGCAAAACAGCCATTCGCTTGCCCGGGTCAATACTGATATTCCCCCTGGTTGGATCGATTTCGCCAGACAAAATCTTCAGGAATGTTGATTTTCCGGCACCGTTTGCACCGATAACCCCATAGCAATTTCCCGATATGAACTTGATGTTGACTTCGTCAAACAATACCCTTTTTCCGAACTGAAGTGACAGATTATTAGCAGCAATCATAATGGTTTGAAAAAATAAGCTGCAAAGATAAGGAAAAGGCTGATGGTATCGTTCTTAATTTGTAATCGTCTTTCTTAATTCTGATAATTTGGTGAACTCAGCAATGAATTTGCAATAAATAATAACGCCTCTTCTGCAATTTTGGTTCTCCGTCATGGGTGTATTTTTTAAACCGTTTTTACCAGCCGAGCACACAAGTTTTCCAAGACTATTTTCTGATCACATTGCAGAAGCGAGCCCCACAGAAGTAAGCATGATACGGTTTCGATTTCTGTTGATTGGGGATTTTGCCCACACGGAAATCAGCAAATTAGGGAGCGTAAACTAAAATCCGGCAAACTGATTTTTGTCAGCCACTATATGGAACAATAATTATAGTTTTATAAAGGACGAGGTAAAGGCGATGATAGTTGATAGGACGGCCATATTTCAAAACCGAGAACATGCCGCTCATCTTTTGGGAGAGCGGCTCATGGTTTATAAAAATGCAGACGCTGTGGTGGTCGCTGTTTCGGGTGGCGGTATCCATATCGGCGCATATCTGGCAAAACTCCTGCAGCTTCGATTGGAGGTTATACCCTGTAGAAAGATCAAACATCCTGCTGATGAGCAAAAAACGATTGGGGCAGTCAGTGCGGAGGCTGTCGTGTTTCACGAAGAGGAACATAACATTCCCCAGGATTATATCTATCATCAAATCCAGCTCATGCAGCATGCCATTCAGCGACAATGTAAACGCTATCATAAGGAGACTTTGCGTCAACTGTTAGAAGACAGAATAATTATTCTCGTGGATGATTTGGTCATGACGGGTGATACCATGCTGGCTAGTATCAGAACGATCAGAAATTATGGGCCACTAGAAATTATTGTGGCCGTACCCATTGTCACGCCAGAAGGAACACGGGCGATCGCGGACGAAATGGACAAAATACTTTATCTGACAATCGAACCGCAACCCATGGGAAGAGTTTACAAAGATTTTCCTGATGTCCCGCAGGAAGAAGTTCTTGAAATATTGCGCAAATCCCGGTCGCGCACCAATCCCGGTGAGGAATTCTGGTCCAATTAGTAACGCCTAAGGAAATTCACTTCAGCTTGCCCTTATAGGTTTTCTTGAATAATTCAAACCGCGGTATGGAAACGCCTTGTACATAAGGATTGCCCGGATTATGTTCAATATAATCCTGATGGTATCCCTCCGCGCGATAAAAATCGTTGAGCTGCTTTACTTCGGTCACGATTGGATTTTTGAATTGTCCGGAAGTTGAAAAGCGCTGCAAGGACTGCTCCGCAATTTCTTTCTCCTGCGGTGTATTGTAGAATAAGATTGAACGATATGAAGAACCTCTGTCTGGTCCTTGCCGGTCGCGCGTTGTAGGATCGTGCGACGAAAAAAAGACGTTGATCAACTCTTTATAACTAATCACCTGCGGATTATAGTAAACCAATACTGTTTCTGCGTGGCCTGTGGTTTCCGTATTTACAAGTTCATACGTTGGGAATGCCACAGTGCCTCCGGCATAGCCTGATATAGCAGAATCCACGCCCACAACAGCCTCAAAAATATGTTCTGAGCACCAAAAACACCCTTCTGCGAACGCAGCTATCCCTTTTCCTTTGGGCGCAGTGAGTGTTACTTTCCTGATGTCATTTTTCTTCTGTTTTTGCGCCTGGCACGAAAAGAATAAAATGGTAGCAAGAACAATAAGCGTTGATGGAAGGATGTGTTTCATATGGCAGGATTCAATGATATTGCAATTAACTAAAATTGGGCGTCTGAAAAAGTCTTTTGGATGACAGATGGCATAAACAGGATAGTATTGGTATACTAACGCATTAATATGCCCGATGTTTTTAACTGTTGCGGGATCCGGTAATTGCGCCAGGTGCGTGGAGACCGTCCGGATAGCAGACCCCGGGGACAAAATGAACTGTAGCGATGAAATTATGCCCCCTTGGAACTAATTATATGCATCGAAAGCACTAAATTCCGCATCATGAATGAAAATCAAAAACAATCCCTGGTTTCAAGGCGAAAATTCATGGAAAAAGCTGCAGCGATCTCGGCATTTTCCATCGTCCCCAGGTTCGTGTTAGGCGGAAAAGGATACCTGACTCCAAGTGACAAGATCAACCTTGGGTTCATTGGTACAGGAAAGCAAAGTATTGGTCTGATGCGCAATTTCATATCGACAGGTGAGGTCCAATTGGTCGGCGCCTGCGATGTGTATCAAAGTAAACTGGATATCTTCATTGACCAGATCAAAAAGTTCTACACGGAGAAAGATTTGAAAGGAGAAGGGGTATGTAAACCCTATTCGGATTTCAGAGGGTTGCTGGACAACAAGGATGTGGATGCAGTTGTTATCGTTTCACCTGATCATTGGCATGCGGTAATGGCTGTAAATGCAGCGAATGCCGGAAAAGATATTTATTGTGAAAAACCCTTATCGCTTACTGTGAAAGAAGGCAGGGCTATGGTCAACGCAGCACGAAAAAACAAACGTATTTTTCAGACGGGAAGTATGCAACGCTCCTGGCCAGAATTCCGGCAAACTGCAGAGCTGATACGCAATGGATACATAGGTGGCATAAAGGAAGTAAAGGTAAGTGTAGATGGTCCGCCCGAACCCTATAACTTGCCTGCAGAACCGGTGCCTGCCGGGCTCGATTGGACTTCATGGCTTGGCCCCAATGAGTACAAGCCCTTTAACAATGATATTGCGCCTATGCCATCCGATACATTTTGGGCGCGCTGGAGATATTACAAGGAGTTTGGTGGCGGTGGAATGACCGACTGGGGTGCGCACATGTTTGACATTGTACAGTGGGCACTGGACATGGACAATTCAGGTCCGGTGGAGGTTAACTACCCGGATGGGCAGGAGTTCACTTTCCTGACCTACAAATATGCCGATGGACTTCCGATGACCCATGAAAACTTTGGTAAGAACAACGCCATTCGTTTCATTGGTACATCGGGTCAAATTGATGTCCGGCGGAGAAACCTGGAAACGACACCCACGGAATTGAAGGATCAGGTTATTGGTCCGAATGAAAAGCACGTTTACTTTAGTGAAAATCACTACAAGGATTTTCTGCAGGCCATACGGAAAAGGAGTATGCCTATTTGTGATGTTGAGATTGGTCACCGAACCGCCACGGTATGCAATATTGGAAATATTGCATATGAATTGAAACGTTCCCTGAAGTGGGATCCGAAAACCGAAAAATTTGTAAACGATAAGGAAGCCAATGCGCTGCTATCACGGCCACTAAAAAAGGAATGGTCTATACGATTGTAGATTTGGTGCTGCAGTCTACGGCAGCGGTCAGACAATCTTTGGAAGAGAAACGATTAATAAAATTCTATACGGATGAAAAAAAATATACAGTTCTTATTCATTTTTGCAGCTGCCTTCTGCTGCACAGAATTGTTAGGCCAACCAACCGAGCAATTTATAAAAGTAGTTGTTGCCCCTGATCATACCGACTGGGCCTACACATCCGGGGAAAAAGCGAAGTTTACGATAACGGTTCTGCAAAATGGGAATCCTCTGCATGACGTTAAAATCCGCTATGAGATAGGGCCTGAAAAACTTGACCCGACAACGAAAAAGGAAAACGTAGCGCTTCCCAAGGGGATTATAACGGTTGATGGCGGTACCCTTAGGACAGCTGGATTTTTGCGCTGTGTTGCAGAGGCCGAGGTAGACGGAAAGATTTATAAAGGATTGGGTACTGCGGGATTCGATCCGCTTTCGATTAAGCCAACTGTTGCTAACCCTTCAGATTTCGTGCAATTCTGGGACCAGGCAAAAACAGACCTCGCAACTATACCCATTGATGCACGCATGACACTTTTGCCAGACCGGTGCACGGAAAAGGTAAATGTATATGAAGTCAATCTTCAGAACTTCAGACTTGGATCGCGTTTATACGGCATCTTGTGCGTTCCGAAGGCGGAGGGTAAGTACCCGGCATTGTTGAAAGTTCCGGGTGCAGGCGTCCGGCCTTACGGAGGTGATATCGCGATGGCCGAAAAAGGCATCATTACCTTTGAAATTGGCATTCACGGTGTTCCGGTTACAATGGACCAGGAGATATATCGCGATCTTGGTGCAAGTGCCGTAAATGGATACTGGGCGTATAACCTGGACAACAAGGATCGCTATTACTACAAGAGAGTGTATATGGGATGCGTTAGAGCGAATGACTTTTTAGTGAGCCTGCCGCAGTTCGATGGGGTAAACCTGGCCGTAACAGGCGGAAGTCAGGGTGGAGCGCTGTCCATCATCACGGCCGGTCTCGATTCTCGTGTAAAATATTTAGCATCGTTTTATCCTGCTTTAAGTGATATGACAGGATACCTCAACGGTAGGGCAGGAGGGTGGCCTCATCTCTTTGACAAAAACAACCTGCCTTATAATAATTTGAAGGAAAAAATTGAGACCGTAGGTTATTTCGATGTCGTGAATTTTGCACGGTTGTTGAAAATTCCCGGCTTGTACTCCTGGGGATTTAACGATGAAACCTGTCCGCCAACTTCTATGTATGCCGCCTACAATGTAATTACAGCACCCAAGGATTTATACCTGGCACTGGAAACCGGCCATTGGACATACCCGGAGCAGCGTGAGAAATTTAGCATGTGGTTGGAAGAAAGACTCAAAGGAAAATAACACATACCATGAAAGTGTCCTTCCGTGTGAGTGTTTCCATATTCCTGCTCATATTTTCGTTTGGTTGCTCGGGACCGGCCGGGCATGAGGTTGAGGAAGATGTCGATGTTTGTATTTACGGGGGCACTTCTGCCGGCGTTATTGCCGCCTACACGGCAAAGCAATTGGGAAAGTCTGTCTTGCTTATTGAGCCTGGAAAGCATTTGGGTGGTTTGACCGCCGGAGGGTTGGGGTATACCGATATCGGCAATAAATATGCAGTCACTGGCATTGCACGGGATTTTTACCGCAAGGTGGGCAGCCACTATGGGAAATTCGAACAGTGGATATTTGAGCCGCACGTTGCTGAAAATACGTTTAATGAATATATCCAGGCCGCAAATGTAGATGTATGGTACGACTACCGTATCGTCTCCGCGGCAAAAGAGGATGGAATCATTCAATCCATTTTGTTAGAGAATGCTGGCCAGCCAAGTGCCTCAACGAATAGGGTTGTTCGTGCCAAAATGTTTATTGATTGTAGTTACGAGGGTGATCTTATGGCCAGATCAGGTGTATCGTATACTGTAGGGCGCGAAGGCAATGATTTATACGACGAAACTTACAATGGATTTCAGCTGCGCGATAAACATCAGTTTGTCGATGGTATTGATCCCTATAAGGTCAAAGGCAAACCGGAAAGCGGATTGCTCTGGGGCATAAGCGACGGTCCTGTAGCGGCCACAGGAACGGGCGACAAAAAAGTGCAGGCTTATAATTTCCGGATTTGCCTTTCCCGCGATCCGGCAAACAGCATACCCATTACGCGACCGCCAAATTATGATTCTTCACAGTATGAGTTATTGGTCCGGGTCTTTGAAAAAGAACCTGACAAACCCTTTAACCTGATTCTAAAACCTGATCTGATGCCGAATGAAAAACTCGACATCAATAATAATGGCCCTTTTTCTACGGATATGATCGGCATGAACTACGAATATCCGGAGGCAAACTATGAAGAAAGAAATGTAATCATCAGGAAGCTTGAAGCGTACAACAAGGGACTTTTATATTTTATAGGTCATGATCCAAGGTTGCCGAATCATATTCGCGATGAGATGTTACAATGGGGTTATCCAAAAGATGAATATACGGGTACAGGTAATTGGTCTCACCAGGCATACATTCGTGAAGCCAGGAGAATGATCGGATCGTATGTAATGACCCAGCACAATTGCGAAGGTGACGTTACTGTTGACGATGGTATCGGCATGGCCGCGTATACGATGGACTCCCATAACATACAGCGACTTGTTGTAGACGGTATGGTTAAAAACGAAGGTGATGTTCAGGTAGGCGGATTTCCTCCTTATCCCATATCTTACCGTTCTATTATTCCAAAGTCGGGTGACTGCAAAAATTTGCTGGTACCCGTTTGCCTGTCGGCTTCGCATATTGCATACGGATCTATTCGGATGGAACCGGTGTTTATGGTGTTGGGTCAATCTGCTGCTACCGCAGCGGTTCAAGCCATCGACAGTAAAATAGACGTTCAGGAAGTGGATGTTAACAAGCTGAAAAGCATATTAATAAATAACCCATTGGCAGATGGTAGTACGCGCGAATTACTGATCGATAACGAGGATAAGGCAAATGTTGCTATCAACGGAACGTGGGCCATTGAAAATAATGCGCGCGGCTGCTATGGACCATCCCTATTGTTAAGCCCTGGCAATGAGGAAGCGACGAACAGTACTGTGCAGTTTAATGCTGCTGTAGAAAGAGATGGTAAGTATCAGGTATTCGCCTACTTCCCAAGGGTCGAGGGTGGTTCTTCCCGGGTTAACATCGTTTTTTATGACGGCAAAGAGAAGCATGAAGTAATTGTCAGGCCAAACCAGGTACGCATCGAAGGGCAAACTTCCGGTGAATGGATTTTAGTGGGTGAATATGAATTGGAAAAGGGAGCGCAGAGTTATGTTGAGATATCAACGCATTTGGCGGATGGCATAGTTTTAGCAGATGCTGTTTTGATTTTTCCGAAGAACTAAGTTTACTTTATAAAGGATTAAGATTAAACCCTGACATATGAAAAGAAGAAATTTTATCCGAAGCACTTCGCTTGCTACAGCTGGTTTGTTTCTTACCAGGGATCTTTACGCGAGTGGAAAGGCTGATGTTGTATACGGTCATGGTAATATGAAGTATGTGCTGGACAAGCAATGGTGCAAAGCAGATCCGCTGAAGAACCCTGTGAACGATTGTCATGAAATGGTGCAGGACGCCGCTGGGAGGATCATGTTGCTGACTAATGAGACGAAAAACAATATCATGATTTTCAATACGTCAGGCAAATTGTTGAAAACCTATGGCCATTCATTTCCCGGAGCACATGGCTTAACCTTATTTGATGATACGCTTTTTGTGACAGATACAGTAAAACATCAGGTATATAAAACAGATTTGAAAGGAAATATTTTGTTAACGTTGGATGCACCCAGGGAGGATAACTTATACCCTAAACAAGAGTTGTTTGTTCCAACCGAGGTCGCGGTAACACCGAAAGGAGATTTTTATGTAGCCGATGGCTATGGGTCACAATACATCTTGCATTATGATCAGTCCGGGAAGTTGATGAATTATTTTGGCGGAAGAGGAGACGGAGACGAAAAACTGGATAATGCGCACGGCGTTTGTATTGACAATCGCAATGGAACGCCAACATTGTTGATTACGGATCGTACGAGAACCTGTTTCAAAATGTTTACCATGGATGGTCAACTTATCGGAATTATCAAACTGCCGGGTGCATGTGTTTGCAGGCCAGTGATTAAAGGTGAATACCTGTATGCAGCCGTGTTGCGGTCACCTGACTTAAGTGCAGAAAAGACAGGCTTTGTTACCATTTTGGATAAGCAGAACAAGGTTGTCTCTAACCTGGGGGGTACTCAACCCGAATATGACGCAGCAGGAAATCTGAAACCTATGGCACAGGCTGAAAAAATCTTCGTTCATCCGCATGATGTCTGCGTGGACCGTGATGATAACTTATACGTTGCGCAATGGGCATCGGGGAAGGTTTATCCCTATAAGTTTAATCGTGTCTGATTGGGGGGTTAGGAATAGCGGCATAGCCTAAAGTCAGGGCGCGGCCATTTTATGCCACGGTGTTAACGGGTTTATTCGCCAGGAAGCCTTCGATATTCTTCTTTGTTATGGCCAACATACGCGTTCTTGCCTCCAAACTCATCCAGGCATTGTGCGGTGTTATCAGGCAATTTTTCGCATGAAGCAAGGGATTGGAGTGCGTTGGAGGCTCCTTTGAAAGTACGTCGAGGGCAGCGCCCGCAAGCTTATCTGTATTTAATGCCTCGGCCAGGTCGTGTTCGTTTATCAGTTGTCCACGAGCCGTGTTGATCATCAACAAGCTCGGCTTGACGAGGTTCAACAAATCGCGATTAACAAATTGGTTATTCGCCTTTGTTAGTGGACAATGAAGGGATATTACATCGCTTGATGTGAACATGGTTTTCAGATCGACGAATGTGGCTAATGCGGTATCCTTTTTTTCAATGCTATAATAGATTACGTTCATTCCAAATGCCTTGGCAATAGTAGCTACCTGCTCTCCGATTTTGCCAAAACCAATGATGCCAAATGTTTTTTCATTTAACTCTGTAAGACTTGCTTTGGTATAACAAAAATCCGGAGATTTTTCCCACATCCCTTCCTTGACTGAAGTACTGTTTAGTCCGACGTGATTCGTCAATTCCAAAAGTAATGCAAAAGTATGCTGCGCGACGGAAGCGGTTCCATAACCCGGGATATTGCATACGGGGATGTTTCGTTTCCGGGCTGCTTCAACATCCACGATATTGAATCCTGTGGCTGTTACACAAATTAACTTCAGACCAGTTGCTGCCTGTATAGTATCCGCTGAAATGGGGACCTTGTTGGTCAGGATGATATCAGCATCCTTGCACCGATCTTGTACCAGCGCATCAGGTGTGCGATCATACAAAGTAACTTGTCCGAATTCCTCAATACCACCCCAGCTGAGATCTCCTGGATTTAAGGTATATCCGTCAATAATTACGATTTTCACTGCTCTTCACTGGTTTGGATTAGCGCTATTTGATCATGACCTGCATCTGTCTTGGCAAAATCTTGTTATCCTCACACTGGATGCTATCCTAGTCAAATTTCCAAATGAATAAATCCCTGCCTATACCCTATACCCCACCCCCATTCCTCTCTAAATCCCTGCAACCCTAAGCATGCGCTTCAGCACCTGCAGATCTCTAGTCATAGCTGCAATTACCACTTCTCTTTCTATGGTTAACGTGTCTGTGCCGTGTTCTGCTCCACCCAAAGCATACTCGAAATGCAATGAGATAGGACCCTGTATTTCGTGTTTTTTGAGGAGCGAAAAGTAATTCTTGAAATCAACCAACCCCTCACCAAGGGGCACAAATTCTGAATCCCACTTACCTCCTGTTTTCGACCATTGAAAATCCTTTATATCCATACTTTTGATGTAAGGCTTAAGTAGTTTGAGTCCGATAGGCCAGGCATTTGCACCCTCTATAGTTGCGTGCGAGACGTCGTATTGTGATCCGATCCAGGGTGAATTGATTCGACTCAGTACCGTATACAAATCCCAGATAGGTGAACCAAAGTGGGTACCGGAATGGTTTTGATATTCGCCGTAAATGGAATATTTTTTATTGAGCAAGGCTAACTTCAATAGCTGATTTTTGAATTCTGCCAGATTATCCTCAATGTTTTTCTTTTCGTCATAATTATACCATCCCATGCGATAATGGCGTATGCCAAGCGCACTTGCGGTCTTCAGAATATTATCTGTTGCAGGATCATCGGCGTCTTTGATTGCCGTAGTGATCATGGTTACGTTCAGGCCGGTTCTCTTGATTGCTTCTACCGCTTTTGGTAAATCCTCAACAACTTTTTCCGGCAGTACATGGCCATCGGGTCTGACTGTAATATCAACTCCGTCAAATCCTATTCCGGCAGCAACCTGCGCCATTTCGGCGTACCCCAGCCACTGCAGATGTTTTGAGAACACATTAATTTTAAAAGCATCATCGTTAACCAGATGCACAGGGCTTGCTGGAAAGCTACTGTCTAGCCCAAACGCGTCTGTTCCGAACGCGGAAATGCCAGCTGTTGTGAGCACGGATTGGCGGATAAAATTCCTTCTGTTCGTTTTCATGCTGCTAATAACCTTGGATGAGGCCGAAAGTATTCTACACGTAATTTATGCCCAAAGATTAAGAGGAACCAAATTCTTTGCCATTTATTCCATTAATGTGGCGATATTCAAATATGAATTCGCACTGCCAATTCATTTTTAGCCTACGAAGTCGTCTGCGCCTGCCTTGCTGCTCTTGCCAACGCGTTCGTTTTTGGTGGAATCATACAATGAGGAATTCATCATAAACGTAACTATGCCTATCCTATGAAACGCACTCTCAGAAGTTTTTTGCTGATTATTAATTATAAAACGGTTATCGTCACAACACTAGCGGTAATCTCAACGTATTTCTGCATCCAACTGAATCTTACCGCACGATTTCCCGACATGCTGGTGGGCGTAGCCATCGTATTTCCCGTTGTATTCTCTATTGGATCAGCCTACAGCAGGAGGGAAACGGCACTGCAACGGCTTTCGGATTTCAAAGGCCACGCCATTGCCATTTATTTTGCAACACGTGATTGGCCCAATGAGAAAAGTGACTTGCCGGAGCGGTCGCGAATCCTGATCATCGAAACCGTCAAAAGCATGCGGGAGATGTTCAGAAGCAGCCATGATGCTGAATGGCTGGAAAATGAAAAGAACATGTATGAAAAATTCTCTGAATTGTCTGCGCTGACTATGGAAATGCGCAATTATGGCGTGCAAAGCGGAGAAATCTCGCGTGTAAGTCAATACGTGAGTAAAATGATAATCGCGTTCGACAATATGAAGATCATTCACAACTACCGGACGCCCATTACACTTCGTGCCTACAGCAAAGTATTCATTTATATATTTCCCATTATTTACGGGCCTTATTTCGCGAGCACCCACCTGGATTATTCGGGATACCTTGAATACGTTATGCCTGTACTCTACAGTTTTATTCTGGTTAGTCTAGACAATATTCAGGATCATCTGGAAAATCCGTTTGACGAAGTAGGGGAAGATGACATCAAGATAGATACACATGATACCCTTAGTATGCTTTCTTAGGGAATGCATTCTTTGTTTTTTATTGGCATTGGGCATTCCTTTTAGTTTCTTACCGCTTGTTATTTTTTTACTGCTTGTGCTTATTCAAATCCATGTAGTCGACAACAAGATTGGTCAACGCTATGACACCCGTTTTAAATCCACTTTCATCCAAAAAGAATTCTGGCGTATGGTGCGGGGCTGAGGTCTTGGGATCCTTTCCCACTGGCAGTCCGCCGATATAAAAATAAAGCCCGGGTACTTTTTCTGCAAAGCGGGAAAAATCTTCAGCACCGGTTTCTGCCGGTACTAATATTACGTTATCTATTCCTGCTGATCTTTGCAACGACGGCAGCATAGCTGAAGTGAGCGCAGGGTCATTAACGGTAACCGGATCATGACTGCTGTACGGGATTTCTACGTCGGCTTTGGCACCTGCTGCTTCTGCAGTTTTCTGGACAATTTTTTTAATGCGATCAATGACCATAGACTCGTCTGCATCATTTAGCGTCCGGACAGTTCCCAGCATTTCTACCTCCTCCGGGATTATGTTGGAACGGTTTCCACCGTGGATAGAACCAATCGTTACGACGGCAGCGTTTTGTGTAACATTTACATTACGACTTAGAATAGTCTGCAGGCTATTGATAATCTGCGCTGATACAACAATTGGGTCAACCGAAGACCACGGTTCGGCGCCATGAGAAGATACGCCCTTAACCGTTATCCTCATATCATTTACGCTTGCAAACATACTACCAGGCCTGTAGGTGATTTTACCGGCCTCTACTTGCGCATTGATGTGCAGACCAAAGATCACGTCGACCTTTGGGTTTTCCAATGCACCTTCCTTGACCATTAATTCGGCACCACCTTCTTCTCCCTTTGGTGCGCCTTCCTCAGCGGGTTGGAAAATGAATTTCACGGTTCCGCGTAAATCTTTTTTCATCTCCGCCAGTATTTTGGCTACTCCCATAAGCACAGCGACATGTGAGTCATGACCGCAGGCATGCATAACACCTGTTTCCTGACCGTTGTAGATCGAAATGACTTTAGAAGCGAAAGGAACCTGCGTGCGTTCAACTACAGGTAGTGCATCCATATCAGCACGAAGGGCCACGACAGGCCCGGGCTTACCACCTCTTAGAATCCCGATCACGCCGGTTTTGGCGACACCTGTCTTTACTTCGATTCCCAGCGATTGAAGGTGCCTCGCAACAAGTGCCGCAGTGCGCTCCTCACGATTACTCAATTCCGGATGTTCATGTATATCCCGCCGCCATGCGATAACCTGCTGCTCTACTTTGTCGGCGCCCCGGCTGATGTTTTTGCGCAGCGCTTCGTTTTGTCCCGTCGCAAGGAGTGAACTAAACATTATGGATAGTAAAAGAAATTCCTTCATAAAATATTGATCTTAATGGGTACAGGAGGCAGTGAACGTTGACATTCGGTTAAAAAGTGCGCGTAAGCACGGTTCGTAAGATAAAGACTTGGTCTCACTAAAAATGTGTTTTTTATTCTTTTCTCTTACACCCTTTTTTAACTACCTTTTCCACTGAAGAAATCGAGAACACCATGATTGCAAATGAAATAGAGGCATCGCCCGTCTTTACCGAGGAGTTAGCGAACTTAATTAAAGGAGAAGTACTCATTGACGAATATTCCTTAGGGATGTATTCTACGGATGCGAGCTTCTATCAAATAAAACCATTGGCCGTGGTACTGCCGACCGACGATGCTGATGTCAGGAAAGCGGTTGAGATAGCACGAAAATATAAAATTAAAATTCTCCCCCGTGGAGGAGGGACCAGCCTTGCCGGCCAGACCGTAGGGGATGCCATGGTAATCGATTTCTCCAAGTATATGAATAGAATCCTGGAGGTCAATGCCAAAGAGCGATGGGTTCGCGTTCAACCGGGCCTGGTACGGGATGAGCTCAACGAAGAGATGGCGAAACATAAGCTGCATTTTGCTCCTGACCCGGCAACCTCCAGCAGAGCCAATGTGGGTGGGATGGTAGGGAACAATTCTTCCGGAACAAAAAGTATACTCTTTGGTAAAACAGTTGATCACGTACTTGAGGCCAGGGTTTTGTTGGCGGATGGTACGGAATTGTTATTGAAAGAATTGTCCGCCCTGGAATTCGATGAAAAGGAAAAACAAGACAGCCGCGAAGGTGCGCTTTACCGGAATATTAAACAGACAATCGAGTCGAACAGTGAAGAGATAAAGCAAAGATTCCCCAAGGTCATGCGAAGAGTGGGGGGCTACAATCTGGATGAGTTTGTATATACTGACCGTTGGAATCTTGCCAAACTGATCACGGGCAGTGAGGGCACTTTGGCCCTAACGCTTGACCTGAAACTCAATCTGGAGCCGCTACCCGAATTTAAATCTGTCGTTGTTGTTCATTTTGCTGACTTGCTCGAGGCTGTGCGCGCCGTGCAGCCCATGCTGCCTTTCTCGCCTTCGGCCATTGAAATTATTGACAGAACAGTGTTGCGGTTGAGCGCGGAAAATCTCACTACCAGGCACCACTGTCATTTTATAGACAATGATCCTGCTGCGATCCTCATCGTAGAGTTCTATGGAGACACATTTGAATCGGTGATGCAACGGCCACGGGATATGATCGAGGCGCTGAAGCAACTTCACCTGGGCTATACGTACCCCTTATTCCCTGCCGGAAAAGATTACGATGACGTTTGGGCACTCCGCAAAAAGGGATTAGGCCTCATGATGGGAATCAAAGGCGATAAAAAGGCATTGAGCTTTATTGAGGATTCTGCCATACCCATTGAAGTATTGCCGGAATACATTGATCAGGTACTGAAAATCTGTGCGAAGCACAACACCGAAGTTTCCATGTATGCCCATGCCAGCGTGGGCGTTATTCATGTGCAGCCATTGCTGGACCTGCGCGATGCGCAGGATATTGAAAATCTGAAGAACATCACGGAGGAAACATTTGAACTCGTTGTTAAATACGGCGGGTCATGGAGCGGGGAGCATGGTGATGGCCTGGTCCGCAGCGCATACAATGAACGGTTTTTCGGGCCAGCGATTTATCAGGCCTTCAAGGATATCAAGAAATTCTTTGATCCGGATAATCTAATGAACCCCGGAAAGATTATCGATTCCCAAACAATCGAACACAATCTTCGATACGGCACGGCCTATCACGATCAGCCGGTAAAAACAGAGTTCCTGTATCGCTCCGAAAATAGTTTTAGCGAATCCGTACACATGTGTACCGGTGTGGGTGAATGTCGCAAGATGCTGGGTGGGACCATGTGCCCCAGTTTTAAAGCAACACGCGACGAGGAACACTCTACCAGGGGCAGGGCAAATGCCTTGCGATTAGCCATGTCAGGGCAGCTGGACCAGGAAGGCCTTTCCAGTAAACGCCTTCACCAGGTAATGGATTTATGCCTTTCCTGTAAAGCATGCAAGTCAGAGTGTCCCAGCAACGTGGATATGGCTAAAATGAAAAGCGACGTGTTGCAGATGTATTATGATCAACACGGTATAAAATTGCGAGATCGGCTGATCAGGGATTCTTCCACAGCAGCGTCACGTTTTTCTGGTTTACTGTCGGGCTTTGTAAATTTCATTCAGGGTTCCACGTTATTCAGGTTTGCATTACACAAACTTGCTGGCTTCGACAAACGAAGGGTATTACCGAAATACACCGCCGAACCATTTTATAAGTGGTTTGACCGAGAGGGAAACAATACGTTTAGGAATGCAGCGAAAAGGGTTGTCCTTTTTGCCGACACATACCTTAATTTTCATGAACCGGAGGTTGGTATATCCGCACTTCAATTGCTCAATTCCTGCGGATACGAAGTGATCCTGGCGAACGTAGGCTGCTGTCAACGACCAAAAATTTCGCATGGATTCCTAAGAGACGCCAAGAAAGACGGAGCCAGGACTATTGATGGTTTGAAGGAGTATCTGGATCAGGGCTTAACCATTGTCGTATGTGAGCCTAGTTGTGCATCAGCCCTCAACGATGACCTTACTGACCTGATCGAAGACGAAGCCGTCGCAAAGCAACTCAGGGAGCAGGTCATGATGATTGATATTTTCCTGGCAAAGGAAGTTGAGCATGGAAATCTGAATACAGCATTTGAATCGCTGGCAGGAGATATTCTCGTCCACGGGCATTGTCATCAAAAAGCGCTGTATGGAACGCAGGGAATGAAAACTGTATTCTCTAAAAGCGATAACGCAATTGGTGAGATCCCTTCGGGATGTTGCGGAATGGCTGGTTCTTTTGGATATGAGGAAGAACACTATGAACTGTCGCGCAAAATTGGAGACAATGTTCTCTTTCCTGCTATAAAGAAGATGAAAGCGGGTACCACACTGGTTGCAAATGGGTTCAGCTGCCGCCATCAGATCGCTCATTTCACAGGCGTTAAACCGAAGCACTGGGTAGAAGTAGTAAGGGCAAAAAAATAGTTACTAACCAAACTGAGGGACCTTTTCAGCATGCAATGGACTCAACTTATTGACCCGCTCAACAATCTTGGCTTGTCCGCACTTGTTGCGGCAATTCCTGTAATTTTTATTTTCTGGTCACTGATCAAGAAAATGAAAGGTTATCTGGCAAGCCTGCTTACCGTATTGTTGGCCATTATTGTTGCTATCGTCGTCTATGGAATGCCGTTGAAGCTTGCATTGTTGTCTGTAATGCATGGCGCTATGTATGGGCTATTTCCGATATGTTGGATTATTATCGGAGCAGTTTTTCTTTTTAACCTTACGGTAAAGAGTGGTCATTTCGAGGTCATCAAGAATTTCATGGCCTCCATTACACCTGATCGAAGACTTCAGGCACTCCTCATCGCCTTTTCTTTTGGAGCCTTCCTGGAGGGCGCTGCAGGATTTGGTGCCCCTGTAGCAATCTCTGCGGCCATGCTTGTCGGGTTGGGATTCAATCCGCTGTATGCTGCCGGTATTTGTCTGATTGCCAATACTGCGCCCGTTGCATTTGGTTCTGTGGGTACGCCGATAATTATTGCGTCGCGGGTATCCGATATTCCGGAAATGGCAATTTCGCAGATGGTGGGCAGAACCTTACCCTTATTGTCCGTTGTGGTGCCCTTTTACCTGGTGGTACTAATGTCGGGCCTAAAGCGATCCGTTGAGGTGTTACCCGCGATCCTTGTTTCCGGTATATCATTTGCCATTTTGCAGTGGTTTACCGCCAATTATATTGGTGCCATGCTTCCGGATGTATTGGCTGGCATTGTATCGATAATATGCCTGATGGTACTGCTAAAATACTGGAAGCCAAAATCGATCTGGCGCTTCAGTGAAGAGCCGCAGCAAACTATTGACACGGAACTAAAGTATACATCTGCTCAGGTGATTAGGGCGTGGTCACCCTTCATTATCATGACCCTGTTTATTATTGCCTGGGGATTGGAACCTGTCAAGGGTGCACTCAATTCCATTGGCATTTTGAAATTTGATATTCCCGGGCTCCATGACGGCATTCTAAAAGCTGACGGTACCCCGCTTGTTATCAAGATGTTTGAATTCAATTATCTTTCAGCGCCAGGATCAGCGCTGCTGTTTACAACGCTGATAGCCATACCGCTTATTGGCATGACGTACCGGCAGGGCCTGGAGATCTATTGGTCCACACTGAAGCAATTGAAATTCCCAATTATTACAATCGCTTCCATTGTGGGCTTTGCCTTTATTGCCAATAATGCCGGGATGTCCATAACGATGGCCCTGGCCTTAGCCAGTACCGGGGTTCTCTTTCCTTTCTTTTCGCCCATCCTGGGGTGGCTTGGGGTGTTCCTTACAGGCTCTGATACTTCTTCCAACGCATTGTTCTGCAAACTGCAATCCACTACCGCTGAAACACTTGGTGTTGATCCGGTAGTAACGGTTAGTGCCAATGCCTCGGGAGGTGTTACAGGAAAAATGATTTCTCCACAGTCTATCGCGATTGGAGCAGCTGCTGTGGGGCTTGTTGGCAAAGAATCGGATCTGTTCAGGTTTACGGTAAAACACAGTTTTATCATGCTGTTTGTGATCTGTGTACTCACCACCTTGCAGGCATATGCTATGCCGTGGATAATTCCAGCTTACAAGATGCTTGAAGCAGCAACGACAACAGCGGTTGCCGACGTAGTGCAGGGCTTCAGCTACCTGATGATGTTGGGCGTAGCATTGGCTTTGGTGGTCATTACTGTTTTATTAATGAATAGGCAGAAGGCATGATCGCTGAATGCTCTTTATAAATGTGTCCAGTGCAATAGGATTGAAATCATTAGGCAGTGTCGTAATCTTATTTATTTTTACTGACTGGTCTCAATTTAATAACTTTCGAAGTAACCGTAAACGTGTCAAATGATTCACACCAACATTAAAATCAGAAATGGACTGAAGGAAGACTACAGTGATGTTTATACTAAAGAAGTTCTTGAAGCGCTTTCTGCGCTGGCCTCTTTTAATAACGATATAAAGACTGCCATGGCGGCCCGCATCAAGCGGAGGGCCGATCGCCAGGAAAATGAATTGAGAATCAACTTTCTTGATCCTAATGCAATTATCCCGCGAACAAACATAAAGGTGGCTGATGCGCGCGCGGGCATGTTCGAAGGAGCAGCGATTCCCACCGACCTTCAACGACAATGGATTCAGGGTACCGGACCCGCCGCAAAACCAAATGCCTCATTGGAAAGTAGCATTCGAAATGTTGCCTATGCATTGCTTTCCGGGGCAGACGGATGGATGTTTGATGGTGAGGATGCCCTGGGCCAGATTAATGCCATGTCACTCGACAATCAACGCAACCTGAAGCTGGCAATTCATAAGGATCCTGTCTTCTTGCGGGTAGCCAGGCAGGTAGCTACTGAAATGAATAGGTGGTCGAATGGTTTTTTTGGTCGGGATATCATCAACGACTGGGCAGCGCAACTCGATTTTACAACAAAAATATTCCGCGCGCGTGGCCTTCACCTGGATGACCGCCACATCCGGGATGGCCAGGGACTGGCCCTGGCGGCCTCTATTGTAGACCTGACACTATATGTTGTGAACAACTATAAAGCTTTACAAAGTGCAGACTGCTCCATGGTGTTGTACTTGCCCAAAATACAAACTGCGGAAGAAGCTGCACTGTGGAACGACATGATGAATGCGCTGGAATCATTCCTCCACATTCCGTTAGGAAGTATCAAGGTTTATGTATTGGTAGAACAACTTGAGGCAACGTATCAGCTGATGGAAATCAGGGCTGCGTTAGGAAAGCACTTTGTGGGATTTAATACCGGACGTTGGGATTATATTAATAGTGTAGCTGATGCTATGTCCTGGGACAGCAACTTCATCAACCCAAACATCGAAGCCATTGTGATGACATACGGGTACATGCGCAATTACGAAGACAGGGTAAGGCGTGCCGTAAATACCCCGGATCGAAAGGGCAATTTCGCGCTTTGGCAGGGTGGCATGGAGCCCAACATACCGGTGGGGTCGGAGCAAGGTGTGGAGGCCAGTATGAAGAAGGCTGTTGCGGGGGCTGAACGCGAACAACGCGATGGTGCAAGCGGAAAGTGGGTAGCGCACTGGAAGATGGTGCATATCGTTAGGCCCGTCTGGGAAAAAGTTGGTGCGTCAAACCAATTGGGCAGAAAATTCCCTCCGCTAACTTACACGCAGCAAGATGCTGATGGACTGATATTGCTTGAACCTGCAGAAACTACCATCCGTGGTGCGCGCAATCTGCTGAGCGTTGCGCTGCAATATGGGAATGCTTTTTTGCAGGGCATGCAGGCAGCAGCGCTTAAGCCGGCAGACTATTTCGGCAATGATGATATCCTGTATCTGATGGAGGACATGGCAACCGGTGAGATTAGATTGAGTATCCTTTGGGAGTGGGTCCATAAAGGAGCCGTTCTAACGGAAGATGATGCAGAGACAAAAATAAAGGCAGGAGATGTTTTTGATGCTACCTTGTTCAACAGATTGCTGGAGGAGGAATATGGTAAGCTCCTCAATGCAACGAATAAAGATGTTCATGAGAATTCAAAGACATCAACACTCCCTATTTCAAGGCAAATAGCCTATACCTATGTGCTGGAAAGGGTGAAGGCTCCGTGGTTTATTGATTTACTTAACATAAACCTGAACAATACTGATTTGGAAATGGCAAAGAAGCGCATTGATTTCTATATGGAAAAATTCAAAAGAGAGGGTATTCGGATTACAGAGAACCTGGATTTTGTGTAGGAGTCCTGTTGTTCAGAATCTTTATCAGGGCCTGATTGAAAAATCAGGTCCGCTCAATAAGAACATACGTAGATAGGATTTGGTCAAATAGCTTCTCTCTATTTTCTATCAATTCACGCTTGATTTTCTGCAATTGCTTTATTTCAGCCTGATTGAATTGAGATGAAAAAACTGCCTTCCTTAAGTGATCTATAGCCACCTGATTGTCATGCCACGTACCGAATAATAACTGAAGCCTATTGCAGGGCTTTGGTATTGACATATTCGGGTAGGTTGTTTTTGCAATGAAATAGAAGCCTTTTAGTTTTTTCCGAATGATATGGAGGTCTTGTTCCTTGAATATTGATCTCTCCATCAATGCGGAGAGTTGTTTTGCCCTCTTTTTCAAAAGGGACTTCACATCATTTTCAGTGACTGTGTCCAGTCGTGAGGTTATTCTACTCTTTTGACTTTTAATTTTCGCGAAAGTACCGGGTGTTATCTTTTCCACTGCTCTTCTTTTCTTTTTTTCAAGCCTTTGAAGTTGATCAAGATACTTGCTCGGAGTGTCGGGCATGCTTTTTTTTAAGAGTTCCTGCTCAACTTGAGCGCCTCTTATGGTGCCTGCCATCTTGAATAGGAGTTTGAACGGCCCAAAAAATTTGGAGAATCTGAAGTCTTTGTCAGAATACCGGAGCAATTCGAACAAGGCCCTCATTTTTTTCAATTCAACCCGAAGTTCGTGGATTCCTTCCTGCGTGATTTCTTGCCACGGCAGTTGCAGAATCCCTTCTATTTTCTTAAGACGCTTTTTGTAATATTTGCTGGCGAATCCGGTACTTTCCTTTCCGGATAAATGGCCCGTTTGCACAAGGTTATACATGTGTTCTTAGGTTGATGCTGCCGCGTTGCCGCGTTTCCATTTTATATGCTGCAATATTCCTCCGAAAGCCATACATACCAGTATAAACATAATAGCAGGGCCAACAAATGGGGTGAGTGACGCAAGTTTTAGAAAAATAAAAATGCCGAATGCGATAATTAGAATTCTGCTTGTTGTCAAGGCGTGCTGGTAGAACGTGTTGTTTATCCAGTGGGTTGCTAACAGTGACACAACAACGGTTCCCAGCAATAGCACTGCTACATATCCGATAAGCGCCAGGATTCCGATCGGAATGCCAACCAGGGTAATCATCGTGATAACGATGGCTATTGGAACACCAACCAGGAATAGGAATCCCAATCCTAACGATTTTAGGGATGCGTTTTTAACCGTATCAGCCGCTTTTTTAAATGTATCGCGGAAAAAATATTGTATCAAACCTATCATGAGTAGTGCAGTCCCTAAATACCATAACAGAATAAGGAAAGAAGCAAATCCTAAATAACGCCATTTTCCAGACTCAATCTCAAGAGACGGATCGAAAGTGGCCTTTCCGTTGTGTAATGCATTTTTGAAATCCAATGAACCAGCTTTGTTCCAGTATTTTACATCTTTGTTGAAATGTGCATCTGAGCCTATCACAATCGTACTGGCGGCCAACACTGTATTTCCGTCAACGGTTCCATTGATTGAAATGTTACCGCCTCTGCAATCAAGGTCGTTGCGTGCTATCCCATTCAAAGCAAATTCGCCGGATGCACTCTTGACATTTCCCTTTACTTCACCATCGAGTGTTACTTCTCCACCGCTGACAATGAGATTGCCGTTGATGATAACGCCTTTGTCTATTTCGACTTTACCTCCTGTTACAATAACGTCCCCCGCTACGCTGTTTGAAAGTTTGATCGTGCCCCCCGCACTACGGATATCATCGCCAATGTACCCATCAAGAATAATGTCACTCCCAGCAGCCAGCAGATCCTGGGTAACCGTGTCAGTAATCGTGATCGTTCCACCGGCAACAACCAAATCCCCTTTTACAATCGCATTTATTGTTACCCTGCCGCCGGCAACATAGAGATCATGATCTACCTTATCATTGATGATCACGCTTTTTCCGGATTGCATTTGCGCAAAGGCAGCAGTAATGGAGCCCATTAAAATTGAAAATAACAGCAGCCTACTTTTTTTCATGATTTCTTCGGTTGATTTGTTTATTCATGCCCTTCAAATATGTCAAGTATCTTGAGTGTCTATGCATTCCCCAGAAGGTCGTCAATCCATATGGTGATGTAGTCAACGATGTCCTTGATGCCTGGACTAATGCCATTTTGAATATAGACGCCAGAAGTAGCCATCCCCAGGAGCATACATTGTGGTAACGAAAGACCTGCAAGTAAGCCCAGGCAATATCCGGCATTCAGATTGTCCCCGCCACCCGTCAGGACTTTTGGTTCTGTGACCAACCTGCCCTGCAATGCAAGTGTTTCGTGCTGACGGTAAACAATAGTCCTGTCAATAGGATGAACCAACAGACTATCAATTTTAATCGTTTTATAAAGTAAGTCTCCGGCCTCTTCAACCGGAGGCATCTTGCTTTTTGTATCGCGTCCATTGATAGCGGCCCAGATTTTGAGCGTTTCATTTTCGTTGAGCCCAACCGTAACTTTTCCATAGGCAGAAAAACTGCTCATTAAATCCAATACTTCGTCTATTTCTTCAGGAGTCTTTTTTGAAGGATCGCACAAGTCAAACAAGAAAAGAAAATCTTGCTTGCCTGAAGGTTTGATGATGTCATTGAGAACACCTTGCCAGATATCGCTCGCATGCGGCAGGTTCACCCAATCTACAAAGGCGAGGAGTTGACTGTTCATAATCACCTTTCTGAGCTTTTCAATACCTGCCGTTTTTGTTATGTGTTGCCAGTCATAATGGTCAAAAACGCTTAGTTCGGAGAAGATCATTTTGCCATCTTCAAATTCTATTGCGTCGCTTTCACCTGCATTCAATGCGCTGATTACTTCACACTTACTGTCCATAGAAGAAAACACAGGGTGCTTTTCCGGGTAACCCATACTCCCAACGCAGTAACTCTGGACGCCTAATTTCCCCAACGTGTTTGACAAAATTGGCGCATTGCCGCCAAGTTTTGTCCGCTGTGTGACCATTTCTATTTGTCCGCTTTTACCTGTCGCTGCCTTGATGCGGTCAGAGAACTCTTTTAACGTTTTGTAATATTCAGCTTTTAAGTGGTGCTTTTGCCTTACAGCCTTTTTGATCTTGTCAACAAAGCCGTCAAATCCGACAAAAATCTTTTTATCAGTAGTAATTCCCCTTACTTGCGTCTGTAAATCAGACAGCATGGCGATCGATGTAGTTGACATGCTAAAGCTTTAACCGGATTTAGTCTAAAAGTATAAGAATATTATTTCACCCGGAATGACTTTTACCGTAGTATGGAATTGATTTATGTCAGTAATGATTCAGCAAAAATGAGCGAATACGATATTTCAGCACCTTATCATCTTGCCCGCTTCGCCAGAGCTGAAGCACTATTGAAAAAAATTAAGAAGAGGAGGGAAAAAGTTCCCACTTAAGCAGCGCAGGCTGCAGAAATCACGGGTCTGCAGTAATTGCATTTATTTCAGTTTTTACGAAATGATTTAAGTCATTTGCGGCGATGACCTTGCTCATCCAAAGGGCGTCTCGGGGCATATAGTTTTAGACTATTGAGAAACGGGTTAATCTACCGCGTAAAAGGTGGAATTTTTTGATATGAGTAATTCTTTTGTCCCTTTCAATTCACACCTGGTTGGCATCGTTTTGATGCCCACCGTATTGATTTGGGATGCTTGTATTATAATTCTTGCGGGTACGACATGGTATTTGTTTCTCGCCATTGCCGTGATTTGGCAGTTTCGGGTTTCAACATAGTCAATTGCATAAGTTATGAGCCATAAGATTTTGTTAATTGAGGATGAAGCGGCAATGGCGGAGAATATTTCTGAAATTCTTGAGTTGGCGCACTACAACGTTACGATTGCTCCGAACGGAAAAATAGGTGTGGCATTGGCGCAGGAAAACCATCCGGATTTAATATTGTGTGATGTGATGATGCCTGAGCTTGACGGTTATGGGGTTATTAATATATTGAACAGTGACCCGGATACAGCAGCCATACCTTTTATCTTCCTTACGGCTAAAGCTGATCGGGAGGATGTTCGCGTAGGAATGAATTTTGGTGCGGATGATTACATCACAAAACCTTTTAGTAGCGCTGAACTACTGAAAGTGATAGAGACACGACTAAGAAAAGTAGAGCTGCTGAAGTCGGGTTCTGGAAAAGATCCGATGGATTCTTCTCATTTTTTTAATAAAACAAAAGAATTGCGGGAGTTTCAAAAATTATACGAGAACAGACCTGTTCGCTCGTACAAGCGTAAAGACCTGCTTTTCATGGAGGGGCAAATTCCAAATGATCTCTATTATATACTGCAAGGCCAGGTCAAAACCTATAAGGTTAACTATGATGGCAAGGAGCTTATAACGGGCATATATGGTGCAGGGGAGTACTTGGGATATGTGCCACTACTGGAGGATAAGCCTTATGGTGAGCAGGCTGAAGTGCTTGAAGATGTACGGATTGCGGTGATACCTAAATCTGATTTTCTCGCGCTAATCTATTCTAGTAAAGATGTTGCCAGAAAGTTCATTAAAGCCCTTTCCAATAACCTTGATGAAATGGAGGAAAGACTGTTGAATCTGGCTTATCAGTCGGTAAGGCAGCGCGTGGCTGGCACTTTATTAAAACTGAATGAGAAATTCTCAAAACCGAATTCAGATGAACCGATTACCATTGCGCGCAGAGATATTTCCAATATTGTCGGAACCGCTACAGAGTCATTGAACCGTATTTTGACTGACTTTAAGACTGAAGGCCTGATCGAGACATCCGGGGCAGGCATAAAGATTATCAACAAGGCCAAGCTTGAAAGGATACTGTATTGATAAGCATTGTACTGTGTATTTCTATATCCAGTTGCACTTGTCAAGTTCCCTATGTAGCGCAAACTGTTAGCGTCCTGGTTCTTAGATTTGGCTTTCCGCACAAACTTCAATGCTATCCGGAACGTCGTATAGTTTCAATTCATTAAAATGGATTAAATTAGGCGCCGGAAAGGAATTACCGTCAGGCCGTTCTTGTTTTCGATTCCCGCATTGACAAACGATCATAAACCGAAACTCATGAATTTTTCTCTATGAAATCTACTACCACCACATCTGGAAGAATTTTGCTGCTTATGCTAAAAAAGCTGTTTTTCAATGCGAAGGTAATACTGTTCATCATTCCGGTCATAATGACAATGGGCATCCCATCATTTGCTCAGCAGCCCCTTCGCGACGCTTTTCCTTTCGATGACTTCACAATCCGCGAGGAAATGATTCCGATGCGCGATGGGGTCCGGCTTTATACCATAATACTATCACCAAAAAACATTAAACAGGCATTGCCCATGATGCTTGAGCGCACACCATACAATGCCGCAAACACTATTGGAGGGCCTACTGCAAACATGGACGTAGTATTGGGAAATAAATATATTGGTGACACGTTTATTTATGTCTTTCAGGATATACGGGGTCGATTTAAATCGGAGGGTGAAAACCTGCTCTACCGCGTACCACGCGGTAATTTCAACAAGACAAATACCGACGAAACCACTGATGCATGGGATACAATTGACTGGTTGGTAAAGAATATAAAATCCAATGGCAAGGTTGGCGTTTGGGGTACTTCTTATCCGGGTTGGCTCACACTTGCGGCGCTTCGGGATCCCCATCCGGCGCTTGCAGCAGCTGTTCCATTCAATCCGGTCGTTGATGTCTGGAAGGCTGACGACTGGTTTCATTGGGGTGCGTTTCGCGCCACATATGGATTCGATTATATCTATGAAATGCAAACCAGGTCTGATGAGCCGATGAAGTTTCCGCATAATGTGCGCGATAATTATATATGGACGCTTGACCAGGGCGCAGCCGGTACAGGACTAAGCAAATACCTTGACAAGAGGTATGAAATGTGGGCGCGATTGATGGAAAATCCTGCTTATGGCCCCTATTGGAAAGATGTCGCCGCAGACCGATGGTTTGATGCTCCACCTCGCATCGTTCCGACCATGCATGTACACGGTTTGTGGGACCAGGAAGATATTTATGGATCACCCGCAGTATACGCGACAATGGAAAAACACGATACTTCAAACGACCGAAATTTCTTCGTTGCCGGGCCCTGGTACCACGGGCAGCACTTTGCCGATGGAAGCAAGCTTGGCGATATCAGCTTCGGTGAGAATACATCTAAACGTTTCCGTGAAGACGTACTAAAACCATTTCTAAATCATTTCTTGCATGCTACAGATGAAAAACTGCCGGCGCCGGTAACGGTGTTCGAGACTGGTACAAATCGCTGGAATACATTTGAACAATGGCCTCCTATGGGGACTACATCCCGTTTGTATTTGCAGCCTGAAGGTAAACTTTCCTTTACACCTCCCGTTGCTGGAGAGAAAACCACGGATTTTACCGCAGACCCCGCAAAACCGGTTCCCTATGCACCACGGCCTAACTGGGCAATTGACTATGACAACCCGACCTCTATTGCCAAATGGCGGAGATGGCTTGTTGAGGATCAACGATTTGTAGATGGCAGACCAGATGTAGCAACCTGGGTCGGCGACCCGCTTACAGAACAGCTGACGATTCGCGGCCCTGTACTGGCTAAACTATTGGCGGAGACTACGGGTACCGACGCAGACTGGGTAGTGAAACTGATTGATGTGTATCCTGACGATAGCCAGGAAAATGAAATGTCGGGGTATCAGTTGATGATTAGCGCCGATATCTTTCGTGGACGGTATCGTGAAGATTTTGAGCAACCTAAACCTTTGGCCGCAGACAAAGCGCTGTCCTATACCATACCATTGCCAATTGCCAACCACACTTTCAAGCAAGGTCACAGGCTGATGGTCCAGATTCAAAGCTCCTGGTTTCCACTGTATGATCGGAATCCACAGACCTATGTTGAATCCATTATGACGGCTCCTGAAAAGGCATATCAGAAACAGCGGCACCGTGTCCACCATAATCCGAATTATGCAACATACCTGGAATTCAATGTGTATCGAGACTGATTTACGATAACCTGAATGACCTACCCTGCCGCGACCAAAGATGCTAATAAATGCGCATGCTGGTGGGAGGGTTAATTATCGGAATGAGAGCTCTGAATGGAATACCAACTTGATCCAATGCCGGAGGGGATGGCATGGACTAGTCTTCGGAAATGCGCTTGTTTGTTAGGATAACGAATTGCCCCGGCTCTAATTTTATTTTCAGAAAGTGCCTGCTGCCATCTTCATTTTTTAAGACATGGATTTTTCCGTGGTCACCATAACTAAACCGAAAAGTACTTCCTTCGGGATTTAAATGCCTGTCTACCCCAATATATTCTTCGTCCACGTTTATAAGCGAGTCATTGTAAACGATTAGTATTTCTTCGTCGTACAGGATCCTTGAGAAGGCGATCATACAGTCGGCGTAAATTGGAAGATGAAAGACTTTTCCATCGTTTGAAAAATCACGCATATACATCCGGCCAAATTTCAGCACAGCGCTATTCTTCCTGATGGTTGCCAGTTTCCTGATTTCCTCATAGATTTTATTGGTTTTATTTAACACGTTGATGGAATCATCTTTCAAACTGAACATCGACTCTCTCACATTCCAGTCTCCTTCACCGCCTCCGCTAAATCCTTGTTCTGTGCCATAATAAATACATGGCGTGCCCAATGCACACAATAAGAAACCGACACCGGCGATTATTTGAGCTTCTGTCGCGTCATGTCCAAATCTCTTTTTAAAGGTCTGACCAACCTGGTCGTGGTTATCGAGAAAGGTCACCAAAAATTCCCCGAACTCACCCCTTGACATCGCACTTTTGCGAAGTGATTCGTAACGTTCAATTAGTTTTTCAGGGGTATCCTCGCCAAGAATGACCTTGGACAAGACATGGTACAATGGAAAATCCAATACAGAATTCAGTCCATAATATATCGCTGTATCCTCAACGGTAATGGCGGTTTTGGGGCCGATGTATTTGTTGTACATGTATTCAGGACCAACGAGTTCACCAAAAAGGAAGAAGTTCTGCTTGCCAAGCTTGTATGCATACTCACGCATGTGAGAACAAAACTGGCTAATATCTTTTTCGCCCATATGCTTTACGGCGTCAAGTCTGAATCCGTCAACATCCGTTTCCCGGATCCAATAACAATGAATTTTTGTTAAAATTTCCTGTATGTGCAGCGCCTCTGGTGAATCATCGTTCTTGAAGGTCTTGAGATCTTGAAAGTCACCCTCTTTTGTTTCAGGATAGCTGTCAAAGTTTCTGATTTGTCCCTTGCGCCAGTATAGGTCGGGATTTCTTAATTCTGTGGGTACCGGTTTATCTTCGTAGCGCCATCGACCAAAGGGAAATACAGCGCCGTTGTAGTAGTAATACGGAAGATCATTTGGATAAAACCAGTTGTTGCCGGAGTGATGCAATACTATATCGAGAAATACACGCATATTGTAAGCGTGGGCAGTATCCACCAAATTAGCCAGGTCTTCAAGTGACCCAAATCTTTTGTCTACTGCAGTGTAATCCTGGATGGCATAACCATGGTATGCTTCCTTATTATTCTCATATACCGGACTTAGCCACAAGGCAGTGCAGCCGAGGTCTCTAATATAGTCCAGGTGATTTGTTATGCCCCGTAATGTGCCGCCGCAACTTTTTTGCAATTGGTCCGCGGTTCCAAAGCCCTTGGTCTTGCCCTCAGCTTTTACGGGCTTTCGTTTATGGTCATCATGAAAACGATCTACCATAAGGAAGTAAATGAATTCTTCTCTCCATTCACGATTGCAATTTCTCCAGTAGGTTTTTCCCGACTTTGGAGAAAGGTCCAGATCGTTAATCGAGGTGATTTTTTCTTTCATAGGTAAGATGTTTAACTGAACCTATACTAACCCATTTGGCCATTACAAAGACAAGTGCTTTTTAGTCTGCATACGAAGCGCGAATTTCTATTTTAGAAGTGTAATAAGTAACGATTGTTTTGATGTGATTCAAATGATATTTATCATATCCCTCCCTAGGTAAAGGTCATTCATTCTTTTCCTAATAAGCGCCAGCTTTAAGATGTCGGCAAACTAAGTTTTATTGTGGCGGAAAAACCTAATCAGAAATCCCAACTTCCGCGTCCTAACCTGTGGGGCGGCTTACTGTTTGTTTTAGTTCTCATTGTCGTGGCCATCGTTGCTATCCCCGATTTTATTTCGTCCAGCCAGGTAGTAACATGGCAGACATTTGAAAGGGATATTCTCAGCAAGGGTGCCGTTGAGAAGATTGTGGTAGTTAACAAGGAGACCGCCCAGGTTTATCTCAAGGAGGAATTCAAGAATGACTCATCTTTCACGGATGTTTTTAAATCACCATTGTGGGGTACGAATCATGGACCACACTATGCATTTAACATTGGATCAGTTGAATCATTTGAAAGGAAGCTTGAGGAAGCAGAGCAGCATTATTCCCCGGAGGATAGGGTGAGTGTCAGCTATGTGGAGCAAAATAACTTTGGCAACCTCATTTCATGGTTGATTCCATTGGTGATTATCTTTTTCTTATTTCGATTAGTCTTTCAGGCAAGGGGAGGAGGAGGTACTTCTATTTTTAACTTTGGAAGGTCTACAGCGCGACTGCTGGAACAGGACCAGAAAAGCCCTGTGACTTTTGATGTTGTTGCAGGATTGGAGGAGGCAAAGCAGGAGGTAAAAGAGATTGTCGATTTCCTGAAAGACCCGGAACGTTACACGAAATTGGGTGCTAAAATTCCCAAGGGTGTTATCATTGTCGGTCCGCCCGGTACAGGCAAAACACTCCTGGCAAAGGCAGTAGCGGGAGAGGCACGGGTACCCTTTTTTTCATTGTCGGGTTCTGAATTTGTTGAAATGTTTGTTGGTGTGGGCGCATCGCGCGTGCGTGATCTTTTTAAGCGCGCGAAAGAGAAAGCACCTTGCATCGTTTTTATTGATGAGATTGATGCCGTCGGAAGATCCAGGGGTAGAAATGCGATGTATACTGGGGCCAATGATGAACGTGAAAGTACACTCAACCAATTACTTACAGAGATGGATGGATTCGGTACGAATACAGGAGTAATTGTGCTGGCTGCAACAAACCGTGCTGATATACTTGATCCTGCGCTTCTCAGACCCGGGAGGTTTGACCGGCATATCTATCTTGAATTGCCAAATCAAAAGGAACGTGAGGAAATATTTGAGGTTCATTTACGCCCTTTGGTTTTGGCAGAAAGTGTCGATACGGATTTTCTGGCAGCACAAACGCCTGGTTTCTCAGGCGCCGATATCGCCAATATCTGCAACGAAGCAGCGCTTATTGCTGCCAGGCACAGAAAGGAGAAAGTTGAGAAGCAGGACTTTTTGGATGCGATTGACAGGATTGTTGCCGGTATTGAAAAGAAGAGTAAAATTATCTCTGCAGCCGAAAAAAAGATTATTGCCTATCATGAAGCCGGCCACGCTATTGTAAGCTGGTTCCTGGATGCCGTAGATCCCCTTGTTAAAGTTTCTATTATTCCGAGAGGCAAATCGCTGGGGGCATCCTGGTATTTGCCTGAAGAGCGACAGATAAAAACGCTAACGCAGCTAACGCAAAGGCTCTCTGCTTCGCTGGCGGGCCGCGCAGCCGAGGAAATCATCTTTGGTGAAGTTTCCTCAGGCGCACTTGACGATCTTGAGAAAGTTACAAAAGAAGCGTACGCCATGGTAGCCTACTATGGGTTTGACGCCAAGATCGGGAATGTTAGTTTCTTTGACTCCACCGGCAGGACGGAGACCGGGCTTCAGAAACCTTACAGCGAAGATACCGGCAGACTCATCGACGAAGAGGTCCGAAAACTTGTTGAAGAGTGCTATCAACGCGCGATAGAAGTACTTACGCAACACAAGCAGGAACTTATTGCGCTAGCGGAGTTACTCCTGCAGAAGGAGGTGATCTTCAAAGAGCAAATCGAAAAGGTTCTTGGAAAACGGGCTTCAGCGGAATCTGCAAAGCTTGCTGTCGTTAAACCTTAAACATAACTGCGATGGACATTCATTCGACAATTAAAAATCAAGTGCAAATCGTGGTCGATTACATACGTCCCCGTTTCATACCCCTGCAAACACCGGTTGACCTTGATGCACTCCTCGACCAGATCGACGATGCAAAGGTTGTGATGCTCGGAGAAGCCTCTCACGGAACCCATGAGTACTATGCATGGCGTGCGCTGATATCGCAACGGCTTATTGAGGAAAAGGGATTCAACTTCATTGCGGTGGAAGGTGATTGGCCGGATTGCTACAGGGTGAACCGGTACGTGAAGAATTATACCGGCACGGAAGCCAGTGCTTTTGAAGTGCTGCATGCGTTTGACAGGTGGCCTACCTGGATGTGGGCGAATTGGGAAATTGTTGCACTTGCAGAATGGTTATACAATCACAATGTCGCACTTCCGGTTAACAAAAAGGTCGGTTTCTATGGATTGGATGTATACAGTTTATGGGAATCGATGGAAGCAATTATGGTGTATTTAAGATCCACTGATCCGGCAGCACTCAAGGTTGCCGAGCGCGCATTTCAGTGTTTTGAACCCTACAAGAAGGATGAAGGCACCGGATATGCGTATGCTTCGTTGCTGGTACCGGAACCTTGTACAAAGGAGGTTGTCACGCTGTTGTCAGAAATTCAGCGCAAAGTTCAGCAGTACAACAGTGATCACGAAAATGTTTTCAGTGCCGAACAGAATGCTTTGATCGCCTACAATGCCGAAAAATATTATCGGGCTATGTTGCAGGGGGGAAGTAAGACGTGGAATATTCGGGATTCACATATGGCAGAAACGCTGGAACGCCTCCTGCAATTTCACGGGAAGGATGCGAAGGCAATTATCTGGGCGCACAATACACATATCGGTGATGCTAGTGCTACAGATATGCGATACCAGGGAATGCACAATATTGGTGAGATGGCAAGGAAGCAATACGGAGACAAACGTATTTTCCTGATAGGTTTTGGTTCTTACAAAGGTAGCGTTATTGCGGCGCCACGTTGGGGCGCCACGCCCGAATACATGAGTGTGCCACCCGCCGCAGAAGGGAGTTGGGAAGATATACTCCATAAAACCGATGTGCAAAACGGCTATCTCTTATTGAATGATTTTGAGGGTACCAGTCTTTTAAGCGATGTGATCGGGCATCGTGCGATAGGTGTGGTGTACAATCCTGAACGTGAAAAACTTGGGAACTATGTTCCAAGCCGGATCACCGACAGGTATGATGCATTTGTATTCCTGGATCAGACAAAAGCCCTACATGGTCTGCATCTTGTACCTGACGGACATCAGATGCCTGAAACGTATCCATTTGGGGTATAACGGTAAACTACAGTTGACTTCATAACTTCCAATAAATTTTCGGATTTGGTCAGGAGGCTTTCTTGAGGCGTTCTTCTTCCCACTTTTCAACAAAGCCGATGGTCTCCTCATCGGAAAGACTGCTGAAGTATTCGTAGCCTTGCCCCACAGCATAGAAAAAAGATGGCGTTTCCAGAATGATCACATCATCGACCATTTTCCCCAGTTCATAGACCATACGCTGTCCTGAAATTGGCGCAGCCACAACAATCTTCCCGGCCTTCTTTTTCTTACAGAGTGCAATAGCCGAAAACAAGGTTGCGCCGGTTGCGATTCCATCGTCAGCGAGGATTACCGTACGACCACTTATGTTAGGGAGTGGCTTACCTTTCCTGAGTTTACTGATTCTTCGTTCAATTTCCTTTTTTTCCCGCTCAAGGATGTCACTGATTTCTTCTTCAGAAACATTCTCTGCGTAGTCAGACAGATAAACGCTGCCATCTTCAGCAACTGCGCCAAAGGCTGCTTCCGGATTGGATGGGTGCCCCAGCTTTCTGGTGATAATAAGCGCCAGATCTGCATTCAGGTAGCGCGCTACATAGTAGGCAATTGCTGCTCCCCCTCTGGGTATGCCAAGCACGAGCGCACCCTTGTCCCGATATGCAGCAAGCGCCTTGCTGAGCTTTTCCCCGGCATCTTTGCGATCAATGAACATACAGCAATATTAAAAAGGTATAAATCTCACGCTGCTATAATACCATTCTATTTATTCCAGCGAAATGATAAACATCATTGGATAACCTGATTTTTGACTCATCTGACAAAAATCAGAGACGGGAAGGGATATCGATCATAGGAAGATTAGAGCAGAACTGAAACCTTGTGTAAAAAATACACCATGGCTAAGAAAACAATTAAAGCGAAGAAAACCGTAAAAAAAACGATTCCAAGAAAAACAACTGCGAAAAAGGCAGGACCCGTGACGACCGTTGATTCGGTAGAAAATTCCTGGGCCAGGTTGTTTGTCTTGGCTGCGCATTGGCAGTCCGACATGCAATTCTTTTCGGATGAATTGCGTTTTTTGAGAAGTTTGGTAGATAAGTACTTTCTCTGGTTAATTGACGAGAATCATATTGAAGCCACAAAAAAAATGGCAACTGAACTGGGAAAGATTGAAAAAAACAGATCCCGGCTGGATCTGAGTGTGGGGAATCATCTAAAGCATCTGACAAATCTTATCGAAAATCCATTTGCTCATGACGCGCAATCATGCAAGGATGAACATGCCAAACTCGAAGATTGGCTCGCGGATTTTTCAAAAGATTTTCGTGAGGTGAAGAAAGGGATATTTCAGTTAACCGAGCAGGTTATGGAATCCAAAAAGGCGCAATATGTGCTTGGTCAGTAATGAATGAACTGCAAACGCAAATTAGCCTGGCATGATCATCATCGTCGCAGGCTTACCAGGATCTGGCAAAAGCTTCTTTGCTGAAAAGCTAGCAGCGAAACTGGGTGCTGCATATGTTAACAGCGATAGGATAAGGACAGAAGTGAATGCGCTGGGTAAATATTCGCTGCGGGACAAGATGGTTATTTATGAAAAAATGGCTGGCCTGACAAGAGAAATTCTTGAGAAGCAGTCAACTGTTGTCGTTGATGCGACTTTCTATCACGATTCCATGCGCGAGCTTTTTTATCGCGTGGCCAGGGACTGTTCATCAGGAATTAGCTGGATTCACGTAACGGCAAGTGAAGCTTTGGTTAGAACGCGGCTTGGGAAACCTAGGGTAAACAGTGAGGCCGATTTCGGCGTCTATCAGAAAATCCGGGATCAATTTGAGGAAATGACTATGCCCCATCTGACAATGGAATCTACAAATGACAACATAGAATCTATGTTGACAAAAGCAATCGCGTACATTAAGGGCATACATGAAAGCATATCAAATTGAACAACTCGCAAGGCATGGATTGTTTTGCCGCCAATCGGTGCAAGGTAAAGTTGAGGAGACGCATATCTCATGGGTTATTCTTTCTGGCAAAAATGCGTTCAAGATAAAGAAGCCATTGAAGCTTCCGTTTTTGGATTTTTCAACACTGCATCTCCGTAAATATTTCTGCAACCGGGAGCTTGTATTGAACAGCCGTTTCAGTGATATCTATCAGGATGTTATTCCGGTACAGCTGAACAACGGTAGGTTTTGTCTTGGGAAATGTCAGGGTAAGGTCGTCGATTATGCTGTCCAGATGAAAAGGCTTATGACGGCCAAACGGCTGGATAACGTGTTGCGATCAGGGAAGCCCAAAATTGAGCGGATCAGATTGCTGGCTGAGTCTACCGCTTTGTTTCATCATCGCGCTGAAATAGTACACTCGCCTTTCAATATAAAGCGGGCGCGCGATACGTTTAATGATATCAGGTTATTGCATCACTTTATACAAAAGGCGATGGGTGCCGGCTACGCAAAACGTATAGCGCGTGCGGTTCAGTGGAGCGATGATTTTCTAAGCACACATGCCAGGCGACTGCAGCAAAGGATTGATTCCGGCTTCAAACGGGATGTGCACGGCGATCTTCACAGCGGCAACATCTTTTTGTACCGTAAACCTGTCCTCTTTGATTGTATTGAATTCAATGACGTATATCGACAGATTGACTTGTTGTATGAGGTGGCTTTTCTCTGCATGGATTTTGAGTCCTTCAATCAACCACGGCTTGCTGATTTGTTTTTCAAGGTATACAATAAGAATATGCGTTGCATTGAGGTTGAGGAAGACAAGCGAATTTTCAATTATTTTAAATGTCTGCGGGCAAATGTTCGTGCAAAAGTACATGCGATGCGCGCGATGCAGCGGCGTGACTCAAATGAAGCCAGAGACTATCTTGATGAAGTGCGAAGGTACCTTTTGCACATGAAGGAATACATGGGTAATTAAATTTATTGCAAGACACAGGCATATACTGTGCAGCAGCAATTGCGGACCGGGCGAAAGCTTAATCATTTATTTAATTAGGTTTGGAGACAAGCGACTTGTTGCATCTGTTCGGTCTTTGCTCATCAACCCTGACGAAGGTCTGATGAAAGTTTGATAAAAATCATTTCAAAATATAGCGGCTGATTAGAATTTTGCCAAAACATTAAATGTGCATTGTAGCATAAAACAAGGTATGAAAAAAGTTCTAACAATACTGTTGGTTGCTAATCTGGCGGTTGCCGTGTCGAGTTGCGAAGGTCAGGTTAAGCAAACAGGCGCCAGCAAAGAAGTTTACTCAATTGTTGCAAAGCAGCTTCAAGCCGGCCTCGATACGGGATCGCTGAAAGCAAAAAACAATTCTGGTATTGATTTCAGGGAAGCCGCCCGCAAGGTAACGCCCTGTGTAGTTCACGTCAATTCTAAATGGAATGCTCCTGAAGACCAGCAGGAGCTGAAAGAAGATAATCCTTTCAGGGATTTTTTTGGAGATGAATTTTGGGGAGATTTCTTCAGGCCTTTCCGACCACATGGTCCCAGGCAAGGTACTGCGTCGGGCGTCATTCTCACAAGTGACGGATACATTGTCACAAACAACCATGTGATCGAAGACGCAGATGAAATAGAAGTCGTCTTGCATGATCAACGATCATATAGAGCGAAGATCGTCGGAGCTGATCCTAAGACTGATTTAGCATTGCTCAAAATCGATGAAACCAATTTATCATTCCTGCCATATGGAAATTCTGATGATGTGGAAGTAGGCGAATGGGTATTGGCTGTGGGCAATCCTTTTAACCTGGCTTCCACGGTGACTGCCGGGATCGTGAGCGCTAAAGCCCGGAATATCAATATCCTGAGAGACCGGGAAGCGATTGAATCTTTCATTCAGACCGATGCTGCCGTCAATCCGGGAAATAGCGGTGGAGCGCTTGTTAATTTGGATGGACAATTGATTGGCATTAACGCTGCAATAGCAACGCCTACTGGCGCTTTCGCTGGCTATTCATTTGCCATTCCTGTGAACATCGTCAAGAAGGTGGCTGATGACCTGTTGCAATTTGGCAGTGTGCAAAGAGGATACCTGGGTATCATGATTCGCGATATGACCGGGAGTCTTGCCAAGGATTTGGATTTGAAGTTTACACCAGGCGTCTACGTGGATAGCCTTGTTCAGGATGGTGCCGCGGCAGAGGCAGGGCTGAAGCAAGGTGATATTATCACAAAAATTGACGGCGCGAAAGTTGAATCCTCTCCGCAACTGCAGGAAATTGTGGCCCGACATAGGCCTGGTGAAAAATTGCTGATCACTTTTAACAGAAAAGGTCAGGAAAAAAATATACCAGTTGTGCTGAAAGCCACGAGCGGAACAGTTGCAGTCAGCAGGAAAAGCAGTGAGGCAGTTTTGGAGATGTTGGGCATTGATGTATCGGAGATCACAGCGCGGCAGAAGAAGCAACTGGGTATCCAGCACGGGCTTGAAGTCACACGTATTGTCAAGGGTAAGGTAAGTGAGTTCACAACGATGAAGGAAGGATTTATTATTACCAGGATTAACAATATACCCGTGAAATCAAAAGATGATCTCGCCGATATTATAAGCAAGAAGGGTGGTGTGTTGATTGAAGGTGTTTATCCGGGAAGCAAGGAAGTAATTTATTACGGAGTTGGAATCTGATTTGCCGTGATTTAAAATCACAACGGTTTGATGACGGTCATCATGGTCTAAGGACTTTGTTTAGTTTAATATTGGGTATAAGAAAGTAGTAACAAAAACAACACAGCTATGAATCCAGGAAAAGCATTATTAGGCGTATTTGCAGGGATTGCAGCAGGCGCAGTATTAGGTGTGTTATTTGCACCCGAAAAAGGATCGAACACACGACAGAATCTTGTAAAAAAAGGCGATGATTTGGCGCACGCGTTGAATCATAAGATCGACGAAAAGTTTGATGAACTAATGAGCACGATTACCGGAAAATTCAAAAAGGACAAATCGCGCAATGATGAGGTTCCATCGAACAAAGCTGAATTCGTGGGTTAATTTGACTACATGCCACGTCAAACAGTAGCTGCCTATGGCATATTGGATGTCTCTAGCGAGGCTTTCACGCAAAACGGAACAATTCCCGTCAGGTATGCATGCGATGGTGACGATGTGAGTCCGCCACTGACGATCAACAAAATTCCTGCACAAGCAAAAAGTCTGGCACTCATAGTCGAAGACCCGGATGCACCTGGCGGGACTTGGCTGCATTGGTTGGCTTGGAATATTCCCGTAGTCAAACAAATTGGCGAAAATGAAGTGCCAGGTGATCAGGGGATGAATGATTTTGGCAAGATTTCATATGGGGGACCTTGCCCTCCTTCGGGTACACACCGGTATATTTTTAAGGTTTACGCGCTGGACGATTTACTGGACCTTACTGAAGGTTCCAGCAAAGCGGAATTGGAAACGGCAATGCAAAATCATATCCTCGCGCATGGCCAGTTAACAGGTGTCTACAAAAGGCCATAGTCGTACTAGTCTACACAGCCTTAGGATAAAATTAGTGCTGCTGTTTTGATGAAGGAAGTAATTCTAAGGGATTTCTCACATTTGCCAAAGACAGATTTGGGGTAAGTATTTGTCCAGGTCAACATAATCTGCTACCCGGATTTCTTCAATTTCGTTTGAATCAAAATTGTAGTAAGCTTCTACGAAATAGTGATCAAGAGCGTAAAGCAAAATCTTGTGGTTCTGTGATTCAACAGAATGGATAAAGACACCGAATTCCCTCATGATCAATGCCTTTTTGGAAAGGGATAGTTCATCGAAATAGGTTACTTTCATCGCATTTCATTAATGGCCAAAGAAGATGGATCTGAAATCTTATAACTGAAACCTGCGTGGTCTCAGATTCCGGCTCATGCTCCAACTTTCGATTTTTACTCCAGGTATTAACCCTACGACTAACCTACAGCCGGATATTATCCAACGGCAATGACTTTTGTCATCTGGATTTAGCAACAGTTAACACAATTGGTCAAATCTTCTCAGCTAAATTATAAGCAACTTGCTATCTTTAACAGGAATAAGACAATTTGCCCTTAATTGAAATGCGTATACCATGAAGATTGCACTTGCCCAGATGGAAGTATTACCAGGCTTTGTGGATAAAAATATTGGAAAGATGCTCGCCATGATTCAGCAAGCCAAGACAGCGCAGGCCGATTTGATTGTTTTTCCTGAGTTGTGCGTAAGCGGTTATGTCCTTTCCGATCATTGGACCAATGAGGCCTTCTGCAATGCGCTGATGGAGTACAATGAGGTTTTACTTGAAGCCAGCATGGGGATTGCCATCGCCTATGGCAATATTTACCTGGATAAGGATATCAATGCCCGCTGGAACGACACCGCCTATCATCCCAATAAGGATGGAAGAACCCGAAAATATAACGCCGTATATGTTATGCAGAACGGGCGCTACGCTAAGCGTGAAAATGAGAACAATGTTCTGCCTGAAGGCGTCCACCCGAAAACACTCCTTCCGGCATACAGAATCTATGATGATGCACGTTACTTTTTTTCCCTGCAGGATACCGCCAATGATGCTGGTGTTCCTATTTCATCGCTCGCACAGCCATTTGTTCTTGAAACCAACACGGGAGCGGTAAAGATTGGTTTCGAAGTGTGCGAAGACCTGTGGTGTAACGACTACAGGGTTTCGGGCAAGCCGGTAAATATTACGAATGTGCTGATTGAAAATGGGGCAGAGATGATTGTTAACATTTCTGCCTCTCCATGGAATCATGGCAAGAACGCCTCACGCGACAGGCGTGTCGCATTTCTTTATGAGCAGGCTTTAGAGCATTTCGTTCCTTTTTTTTATGTGAACAATGTAGGTGTGCAAAACAATGGTAAAAACTTTGTCACTTTCGATGGCGGCTCGACTGTTTATAACAAGAACGGGAAGCCGGTGCTGTTCGCAGCGAAACCTTACCAGGAGGAGTTGATCGTATTTGAGGATTCCATTGTGAAGCAAAACCCGGTTGAAAGGAATGAAGGCTCTGAGATAAGCCAGAAGTATGATGCTATCATAAATGGAATTAAGCACATGAAGACCTTCAAAAGGGATACTGAGCCGCTTCAATTTGTGATTGGCTTAAGCGGAGGAATAGATAGCGCGGTGGTTGCATCTTTGCTGACGATTGCCTGTGGAAGTGAAAATGTCATAGCCGTTAATATGCCTTCCAAATACAACCAAGGTAGAACGAAAGACATTGCTGAAGGGGTTGCGAATGCCCTGGGCATTGAATACATCAGTATTCCGATTGACGCCTTGGCCTCGGTCCATAACGATGTCTTTGAGAAACTGGATAGAAAGTTCGAACCCCCAACCTGGTCGGCTGATCTTTCAAATGAAAATATCCAGGCAAAAGTCCGGGGCACATCCATTCTGTCAAACTTTGCCGGGAGGTATAATCGATTCTTTACCTGCAATGGCAATAAACTTGAAATTGCACTGGGATATACAACATTATATGGCGATGTAAATGGTGCACTTGCGCCTATTGGCGATTTAACCAAGAGCGAAGTGTATGCGCTTGCAAGATTTTTAAACGAAGATGTTTTCAGAGAGCCGATCATACCTCTGGCGTTGCTGCCAGATGAATTATTTTCTTTCGACGGCCAGTGGGTAATCCCCTCTGCTGAACTGAAAAAGGATCAGATCGATCCAATCCGTTTTGGATATCATTGTGCCCTGCTGGTAGTTTTCACCCAGTATATGCATAACACGGCAGAAGACATTTGTGAATGGTATCTGCAAGGTACGATGGAAAAAAATCTTGGGATTTCCAGGGCGCTGATGGTAAGATGGGGGATGGATGATCCAAATGCATTTGTGGAAGATTTGGAGTGGTTTGTTGCTACAATTCAAAAGAATGTTTTCAAACGCGTTCAGTCTCCCCCGATTATTATTACAAGCCGGTCTGCCTATGGATATGATATCAGGGAGAGTATCTTGCCTTCGATGACTACTTCGCGATACAAGGCACTCAAAGCGAAAGTTCTGAAGAAGGAAAAATATTGAGCTTCAGTTGTTTCTGCTACGTTGCCGGAAAGGCTCCGATGAAAATCTTTCCTGATCATGATATTCATCATGGCTTTTTTGTATATGATGTGTTTTCTTTATTTAAGGATAATGAATTGCTACTCGATTCTGATAAGTAGGGCGACAGATAACAGCAACGTAACTACTCGCCTGAATTGTTGTGAGAGCAACTTCTTCTTGTGTTGGGTGGCATGATTACCCAGATGGCATGAAGCAACTACCGTTAAGGGTATCGGTTCCATTGCTGTCCAAAAGGCGGATGTATTGTTCCGCCTTTTGCCATTTAGGTTTCTCTTGATGGTTTGGGAAGACTGAAAATGAATCCTTGGTCTTGTAATGGTTAACTGCAAAGTATCATGAAAGCAAGCGGGCAAAATTTACCTTATAAAATATCCGAGTACATTCAGTCGAAATTTAGAGAAGATTTTCTGTTCGAAGTGAAGCAGGTTCGGCCGATTGGAGGACAATTGATGTATACGGTGGAGGTATCCAAGGACGGGTACATTTACACCTTGAATTTCAATGTGGAAGGCGACCTTATTGCAGAAGAAGCAGCGCAAGCGTTTCCGCCGGATTCGCACGACGAGAATACCTACGGAGACTTAACGGCTTGACAATCGGTGATAAGACAAACTTGCTGATTAATTCGCAAAATGGAGGCGCCAAATGCAAATCTTTGGACACTCCAAGCAAGGACAATACCCGAGCGTCTCCCGCTTATTGATTGGTCGGTCTCAGGACTTGGTATTGTCCTTACGGGTTAAATATTGTATAAACCAATCGCCCGATATCTCAGCAACCTTTTCCAGCGTTCCAGGTTCCTCAAAGAGATGTGTGGCACCTTTTATGATTTCCAGACGCTTTATCCCGGTCATTTCTTCCATTGCTGCACGGTTAAGCGAAATAACTTCTTGATCAAGTTCGCCCACAATCAGTAGGGTAGGTGCTTCAAGTCCCTGCAAATGATGTATGGCCATGTCCGGTCTGCCCCCGCGCGATACAACGGCATGGACTTCCTTTTGCAGCGTCGATGCGGCAACGAGCGCAGAAGCTGCACCGGTGCTGGCACCGAAATATCCTATCGGAACAGCTTTAATACGGGCCATGTTTAAAAGGAATCCTGTTACTTGTATGAGTCGACTTGAAAGCAGGTCGATATTGAACCGGTTGCTGTAGACGTTGTCTTCTTCCCTGGTAAGTAAATCAAATAAAAAAGTTCCCAATCCAATCCGATGAAGATGTTGCGCTACAAAATTGTTTCGGGGACTGAACCTGCCGCTGCCGCTTCCGTGTGAGAAAACGACAAGGCCTGTAGTATGTTCCGGAAAAACAAGTTCACCAGGCAATACAACATTCCCAATTTTTATTTCCAGCGACATACCAGATGCAACATTCATCTTGTTTCAGGTTTTGAACACTTTCACAAAAGGCAGAACCAAATAAAAAGGCGGAATGCTTTCCGCCTTTTTTACATGGAGTCATCACCAGCCTGCTTACGCAAAAACCTCAGTATCGATATCAATTTGATTATCAACAATAAGCACGCCGGGGGAGGACCACGCAATTCTTTCGGCCTCTTCTTTTTCTGCCCACGACCTCACCGTTCCTGAGAGCTTCACTCGGCTACCCGAGGACTCAAGTTTAATGGCCGAAGAGTCGATCGTCGCACTTCTGTGGAAGGCTTCAGCGATTCTACTCTTGATTTCCTTTGTGTCTATAGCGCGAGATTTAATGGAGATATTATTGCTGACGCCTTTAACGCCCAGAAGATTTTCCACACTATTTCGAGCGGAACTCTTTTGGTACTCCCACTCCACTTCTCCGGTTAATGTTACCCAGCCGTTGTCCACAACCACTTCAATCTTGTCCTCATCCACAGCGCTGCTCCAACGCAGCGCATTTTTTATGGCTTCAGCAATTTGCGTGTCGGTTCTGGCCAGGAGTTTGTCCATTTTCACTTCCACATCGGAGGCAACTACTTTTACGCCATGTACACGTTGCGCGGCGCGTTCAGCAGCGATTTTCTTACTGTATGTGTCCACTAATCCGGAAAGTGTTACCACGCCATCATTGGCGGAAACGCCAATCTGAGTATGCACATCCCTTAGTTGTGCATCCCATTTGATTTCGGCCATTACATCTCTTTGAAGTTCATCGTTAGTTTTCATAATGGTTACTAGTTAAAAAATGATAAAATAGATGATCTCAGTGTCTCAGCTTAATAAATCCCCTTTGTTTGTTGATGTACTAAATTACTGTAGGGTAGGGACGAAGTCGATGACGAACGTCAATAAACAAGTAGATTTTTTGCTGACCTGATGATCTTCCTCACACCTTAACTGGGGATGTCTACTGCCATCGTGTCTGGCTTTGAGTTGCGCTTCATCGCACGTGCAAAAGCCACTTTACAGGGGTGATCATCAATACCTGATCGGAAAAGTCTGGCTCAACCTGCAATCCAGCCGCCATCTACCGGTATTGCCGTGCCGGTGACGAACGAAGCAGCATCTGAACAGAGCCAGACCACAGCTTCAGCGACTTCCTCAGGCTTGCCCATGCGACCAACAGGCTCCATGTCTTCATATGATTTTTCAACGGTTTTGTCCTTACCGGTGAGTCGGTCAATCATGGGCGTCTTTATTACGCCAGGGCAAACAGCATTGACGCGTATCCCAAGTTTTGCGTTCTCAAGTGCAGCCGTTTTTGTCAAACCTATGATTGCATGCTTGCTGGCTACATATGCAGGCAAACCAGGAAAGCCAATGAGCCCCGCTACAGAGGCTATATTAACGATAACACCTTTACCCTGCTTAAGCATATGGGGTATTTCGTGCTTCATGCATAACCAAATTCCTTTAAGATTTATGCCTATCGTTTTATCCCAGTTTTCCTCCGAACATTCATGAACAGAAGCAGTTATTCCCTCAATACCCGCATTGTTCACGGCAAAATCAATTCTTCCGAATTGTTTGATAGTCTGCTCTATCAGATTGTCAACGTCACTGACTTTTGACACGTCGCATTTTATGAAAATAGCGATTCCACCCTCATCCTTGATTTGCTTGATCACGGAATTATCTTCTATCCAATCTGCGATGATAACTTTAGCGCCACGCCTTGCAAATGCTTCTGCCGTAGCCCTGCCGATACCAAATGATCCTCCTGTTACAATGGCAATTTTTTGATCAAATATCTTTTCCATATTGTTTGAATTATCCTAAAACAATACTACATACAAAGCAGGACTCCTTTGATGATAATTGTTCTATGAACGAAGTGATTTAAATCATCTGCGCATCCTGTCATGCTATTTTTTAATTTTCATGACATACCCAAGAAGATCGCGCAAAGTCATGATCCTTCCGTAATCCTCTTCGGGTGTTTTTATACCAAATTCCTCATCCATTCCAATGATGAATTGCAGATAATCAAATGAATCCATCGCGAGTGTTTGCTGAATGTTATCATCCGGCTTTAACTTTTCAGGCTCGGTTTCCGGCGCCACCTTTTTCAGCAACTTGTTTAAGATCGGTCTTATCTCGTCTTCAGTCATATTTTATTATCAGTACAAGGTTCTTGAAGTTTAAATGCTCAAAGTTGTTCGGGTTGCATTAAATGTTTTTTTATCGCGGCAAGGAACTGACTTCCAGTGTTTCCATCGGTTGCGCGATGATCTGCTGCCAGACTTATATGCAACACACTTCTCACAGCCAGCATGCCGTTCTCCGCCCAGGGCTCTTCAGTGATTCCACCAAAACCTACCAGCGCTACCTGTGGCGGATATATTATTCCAAAAATTGATTCAACAGCGCCTTCGCCAAGATTTGTTACAGTGATCGTTGAATCGGCAAGTTCGGAACTTTTTAATCTCAGTGTCCGCGCTCTGGGTATAATATCGTTGAGCGTTTTCATCAGCTCATCCAGCGATTTCTTGCCGGCATCGTGTATACCAGGGACGATGATGCCGCCCGTCCGGAGTGACACGACAAATCCAATATGAATATCTTTCTTCCGCTGGAGGCCATTATCCCACCAGGCATTCATGTCGGGTACATCAATCAACGCCTTGGCTGTAGCCTTGATTAGCAGCACAACTGGAAGAAGGCGGTCTTTTACAGATTTCTGTTTATTTGTCTCTGCCAACCAGGACAAGGCATGACTCATGTCGACTCGAGATTGCAGATAATAGTGGGGTACTTCGCGATTTGACTTACTCATCGCAGCGGCTACAGCCATGCGAATGTTGTCAGCGGCTGTTTTTTCCGTTGGGGGGCCTGGTGCAATAAGGTCTGTTACTGCTTTTTCAACGTCCTCCCGAATAATCGCTCCGTCGGGGCCGCTTCCAGTGATTTTTGAAAGATCAATTCCCTTTTCTGCTGCAACTTTTTTTGCCAAAGGAGACGCTCTAAGGTGATGCGCTGTCGCTTGTATTGAGATTTCTTCTTCGCGTTGTTTTATCGCCGTTGCAGGCGCCATTTTTTTGGTCTCGACTTTTCTTTGCGCTGGAAGGATGTCTGCCGTTGCTTCTTCGGCAGATAGAATATGTGTCATTAGTGTACCCACAGGAACTTTTTCGTCGACCGCAATCATGAGTTCTCCAACAATCCCTTCGTCAAATACTTCGATGTCAATGATGCCCTTTTGTGTTTCTATCTCCGCAATGATGTCACCCCGCTTAACGAGATCGCCAGGTTTCACTTTCCATTCCCTGAGAAATCCAGCCTCCATATCGGCCCCTAAGCTTGGCATTCGGAACTCAATCATGCTGCAGTAGTTTTTTAGTTGCTGATACTATTTGTTCTTGCTGCGGAATGGAACCGTCTTCCAGATGTTTGGGGTAAGGGATGGGCACTTCAACGCCTCCCAGCCGCCGTACGGGGGCATCTAATTCGTAAAAACATTGTTCAGTAATCCGCGCGCTGACTTCTGAGGAAATACTAACCGATTGCCAGGCTTCCTCCACGATCAATGCCCGGTGCGTTTTTGAAACAGACGCCATCACTGTTTTATCATCAAGCGGCCTGAGCACGCGCAGGTCAACTACCTCTGCACCTATCCCGGCTTGCGCAAGTGCTTCGGCAGCCTGAAGGGATTTGTAAACACCTGCGCCATAGGTAATGATCGAAACATCTTTGCCAACCCTTCTGATTTTCGCATGCGTGAGATCCACCGGTTGAAAATCCGTACTAGTTTCACCTTCAAGATTCAGCATGGCAGTATATTCAAACAGGATTACCGGATCCGGTTCTTTCAGGGCGGCAAGCAGCATGCTCCTGGCGTCTTCATGGGTGCCTACAGAAACTACTTTGAGCCCGGGAATGTGTGCAAATAGTGGTTCCCAGCTATGCGAATGCTGCGCGGCAAGCTGACGCCCAATGCCACAGCCCATCCTGATGACAACAGGTACATTAATCTGTCCGCCTGACATATGGAGCAACGTAGCAGCGTTATTGGCGATCTGATCGAATGCCAATAGGCCAAAGTTTATGGTCATGACTTCAACAATAGGGCGCATTCCGCCCACTGCAGCACCGATGCCGGCGCCGACGAACCCGGATTCTGACAAGGGGACATCCATGATGCGATCCGGACCAAATTCCTTCAGCAGCCCCTTGCTTACCGCAAACGCACCGCCGTATCGACCAACATCTTCGCCCAACAGGAAAGCACGTTCATCCTGATGCAGCGCATCCCGTATGGATTGCTTAAGTGCCTCACGGTATGTGATCTTCATCGTTGCAGTAGTTTCACCCATCGCCCATTTTATTCTATTGATAAACTAGGGAGCAACGTATGCTCCATTATGGCTTAACCGGATCGCTATAAACAAATCTTGTCAATTGATCCAGCGGTTCCCATGTACCCGCTTCAGCAAAGTCGACTGCTGTTTGTATTTCTTTTTCAATACGATTTTCTGTCTTCTTTAATTCATCATCAGATAGTAGCGCGTGGTCACGAAGGTACTTTGTAAATTGAAGGATTGGATCGCGTTTTTTCCATTCATCAACTTCAGCTTTTTCCCGGTAAAGTTCAGCATCAAACATGGAATGCGCCCTGAATCGGTAGGTATTGCATACCAGGAAAAATGGCTTGCCACTTTCTCTGACTGTTTTAATGGCCTGCTTCGCTGCTTTCAATACAGCCGTGAGATCCATACCATCGACGGAAGCTGAGGGCATTCCGTAACCAAGCGCCTTTGTTTTTAGGTCCGTTACGGCATGTGTATACTGAAGGGCCGTGCCCATGGCATACAGATTATTTTCGCACACAAACAAAACCGGCACCTGCCACAGCGATGCAAGATTCATGGCTTCGTGAAATTCACCTTCAGCAGCAGCACCCTCACCGAAAAAGCAGCACGTAACTTGCTTGCGTTTCATTTTTTTGTCGGCCAACGCTAGCCCTACTGCCAAAGGAAGATGGCCTGCTACTATCGCGTTACCTCCATAGAATTTGGTTTTTGTGTCAAATAAATGCATGGATCCGCCGCGCCCCTTGCTACAACCTTCCTGCTTACCGTACAGCTCTGCCATGATCGCGCCAAGATCTATACCACGAATGATGGCCTGTCCATGTTCGCGATAGGTGCATAAGATGTTATCTTCAGGTTTCAGATAATGCATTACGCCGGCTGCCACAGCTTCTTCACCAATGTATAAATGGAGGAACCCGCGTATTTTTTCCTTGGTGTACAACTCCGCCGATTTTTCTTCAAATCGCCTGACCATCATCATCTGGTACAAGAGCTGCTGCCCTAATTCGCGGTCGATTTGTAGCGCATCCGTAGTTAAAACTTCGTTACCCATCATGGTTGTTCCAATGTTGACAAGTCTCCTTCCTGTAAGCCCAGCTCTCTAGCTTTCAAGAGCCTTCTTAGTATTTTTCCGCTGCGTGTTTTGGGGAGGCTGTCGACAAAATCAATTTCCTTGGGCGCGACAGCAGGACCAAGTTTTTTTCGCCCGTGTGCAATGATGTCCATTTCCAATTGTTCACCCGGTGCATTTCCGGGTTTAAGGACGACAAAAGCTTTTACCATTTCGCCAATGGTTGGCTCGGGTTTTCCGATTACAGCGGCTTCTGCGACAGCCGGATGTTCCATCAATGTACTTTCAACCTCAAAAGGACCCACCATGTGTCCGGAAGTTTTGATAATGTCGTCTGCCCGGCCGACGAACCAGTAATAGCCTTCTTTATCGCGCCGCGCAAGGTCACCTGTTACATACCATTCTCCCCGGAAACATTTCTGGTACCGCTCTTCTTCGTGTAAATATGTTTTGAACATGGAAGGCCATCCTCGTTTCAAAACCAGCTGCCCGCTTTTTTCAGGTTCGGTTATTATGCTTAGGCTATCCGCAGAAATTTCAGCGATAGCGGCTTCAATTCCGGGAAGTGGTTTACCCATGGAGCCGGGTCTTACAGGCATATTTCGGTAGTTTGAGATCATAATGCCACCCGTTTCTGTCTGCCACCAGTTGTCCAGTATGGGTACGCCAAACGTATCCTCGCCCCAGTGAACCGCATCCGCGTGTAAGGGCTCACCTACACTCAAAATCAGCCGCAAATGCTCCAGGTTGTATTGTTTGGCTGGATCGATATTCATCCGCATGAGCCTCCTGATGGCTGTCGGTGCCGTATACCATATATTAATTTTATGGTCCTGCAGTATGGAATACCATCTTGCTGCATCGAATTCCGCTTCATCGACAATGTTGGTTACGCCATTCACCAGCGGAGCAATTATTCCATAAGATGTACCGGTAACCCATCCCGGATCGGCCGTACACCAATAAATATCATCCGGATGAAAATCGAGAACCAGTTTGCCGGTAATCATATGGGTTAACACCGCACCGTGAACATGCAGCGCGCCCTTCGGCATACCTGTCGTGCCGCTGGTAAAATGCAGCAGCGCAGGATCTTCTTTCTGCGTTGGTGGAATGGTGAAAGTTGAAGATTCCTTGGCCATGAGCAGGGGAAGAGAAAGTACCTTTTTATCCGCATGGCTTTCAGTATCGGTTATCAGGACATATTGAAGCGCAGGCAATCGTTCAATAACTGGCTTTATCTTCTTTGTAAAAAGGTCCAATGTGGTTACCAGGATTTTCGCTTCACCCCTGGACAAACGTTCGTAAATGGGCTGCGGTCCAAACACGGAAAATAGCGGGCAAAAAATTGCGGTTCTTTTTAAGGTTCCAAATGCTGTAACGTATAATTCCGGAATCCGGCCTGTAAGTGTAAAGACCGTATCTCCCTTCCCGACCCCAAGCCTCGATATTACGTTTGCAAAACGATTTGATAATTCGTAAAGATCATGATAGGTGAAATCTTTTGCAGCGCGATCTTTTCTGATCCACCGTATGGCTACGTGGTCCTTGAGCAAACCCGCTGCATGGCGATCAATGGCTTCATGGGCTATATTGAGCCCGCCACCGTTTGGCAGTCCATCAAAATCTTTGTACGCTTCGTTCCAACTGAATGTGCTAAGCAGCGCGTCATAGTCAATCAGGTTAGGTTCGACTGCTTCGGTGTGTGAATTTACGACTGACATAATTGAAAGGAATTTTAAACCATTGCAAGCCCTTGCTCGATGCTATACCCCTTGTTCCTGTTCTAAACATATCGCTGAAGTATGGCGATATGACTGTAGTTTTTCAGCTCGCCATTTTCCACGATCACAATCTTGCCTCCTTTTTCATATACGATTTCTATTAAGTCGTCTACAACGTCTGTAATGATTTCATACCCTCCGGCGGGAGGACTCAAATGTATTCTTGATTCATCACCAGGTTCAATATAGGCGGATACCTGGTAGTCTTTTTCGACCAGCAGTGTAGCAGCTTTTCCCTCTTTCGCTGATTTCCAGGCGTTCCTGATGCCGTCAACCGCAAATCCTTTTCCGATATCTTCCTGTAATTTCAGCAGTAGATTTTCATGTGAGTTTTTTATATACGCGGTAATGTTTTGCCATGCCAGATCAGAGAGGGTGTGCACCGCATCATGCGCATAGTTTCCACTTATCTTACCGACAAGCTGCGGCATGTGCTGAGAAATATTTTCAAAATTTGCCAATTGTTCCGTTGTTCCGGCCACCAGGAAAGGAATGTCGTTTTTGAGGTATTTATCCAAGACTTCATCTACCTGCTTGAGAAATGCGATGTGTCTTGTCTCCTGAACAATGGATTTGTCACCATCAAAAGACTTTAGTCCAGGGCTTGGTAGTTTCCCCAGACTCGGCCGGACATATTCGTATTCATCTTCGTATTGTTTTGGAAAGTCATTATTTCGGATTTCGTAAAGATTACTTCCTTCACCGCGGTATAATGGTATCCTTTTTTTGCTTACAGCCAGGAGATAATAAGGCATCAGGAATTGGTTGTAATAAAAAAGGTCGCGGACTTCAAAGTTCTTGCCCAGCATTGTTTTCTCTTTTACGGCAAAAGGAAGGAGAAAAAGCTTGGAAAGATTTGGAGACACAAAAAGTGCGAGCCCTTCCTGGAGGCGTAGGTAGTCGATCTTCTCAATTACTGCGTCCAGTTGTTGAACAATTTTCTGTATGTCTGCCTTAGGCCAGGCGCTGTTGTCCAGCAATTGCTTTGCATTTTGAACGGCCTTATGAATCAATTGAGGATCTTGCATGCGTTCCCGCCGGTATCGGTACGTAGGCACGACGATGGAAACGCAGAGATTTCCTCTTTCTGCTAACATTTGGTTAATGTCAGAAGTGTTCATATTTATCTATTTTATAGTAATTCTGAATATCAAGTGTGAGTGTGATTCGCATATAATAAAGCTAGTGTTCAATCAAAAGGAACCGGGTGATGAAAATCAGAAAAGAAAAGGATTTTGATCAGTAGAGAGGTTGATGAAATCAAGCTTTCAAAACTGGGTTTACGCTGATGTACCTGGTTTTCGCTTTGCATGAATACTTGCCTTGTTTGTGATATAAATGGGCGTCACTGTTTTCTCATTTCACATGTTGCTCAGCGCCCTCGCGGAGAAAACTGTATCAGCCATCATGATGCTGTCCAAACCTTCCACATGGAACATTCTTTTCATCATACGGCCATGCATATTGTTCAATCCAGGATCCGTATTCATTTTTTCAAGAAGCCTCTCCAGATAAGTGGAGTCCGCTAAAATAACATCAAATATTTTTTCCTGCATTTTAGGATCCTGTAGCAGCAATTCGGCTGGCTCCTTATTTTCCACAGCACAACCTGCGAGTAAGGTAGACCAGACTAGAAAACAGAAAAATGTAGCTTTCATAAATCAATTCGTTAAAATGATATAAAAGACTTTTCAATATCACGTTGCGTTACTGTTCTACCATGCCTTTTCTTGATTGCTGGCACAAAAATATTGAAATGTTAAGCCGGTTACATTGATATTGGTCATCAGCGATCAATAACTTTTAGCACAAAGTATTGTGCCTGATCGTTGGGAATCACTAATGGAAATTCTTGCGGTTGAACCCTGGTTGGGTAAACTACTTCACCTTCGGGTTTCCGCATCTGTTTCTCCGCAATGAGCGGAATATTGGATGACATAAATCATATTCTTGATGAACCATTGTCATAAGGAATCACCTTCCTAATGGATACTTTTAAATCTGTATGACGATGGCGACAACGATAGGGATTGTAACGCGTGTCCGTGGTAGCGTTGTGGATGTAAAATTTACGGATAATATGCCCGCCATAAATACTGTATTGCACACTGGCAGAGAAAGGCAGACAGTAATTGAGGTATTTCAGCAATTGGATACGCACCATGTGCGCGGGGTAGCGCTGACTGCAACGCAAGGACTTGCCCGGGGTATGGAAGTCCATAACACTGCAGGACCTCTCATGGTACCGGTTGGAGGTGCTACCTGCTCACGCGTCTTTGATGTTTTCGGGCATACGATCGACCGGCTACCGGAACCTGCCGATATGGAATGGCGGTCAATCCATCAGGAACCACCTCCGCTTAGCAGACGTTCGACCAAATCCGAAATATTTGAAACAGGTATAAAAGCCATTGATGTGCTGGTTCCGCTGGAGCGCGGTGGAAAAGCCGGGCTTTTTGGTGGTGCAGGCGTTGGAAAGACAGTACTGCTTACGGAGATGATACACAATATTGCGCGCCAGAAGGAAGGTGTAAGCATTTTTTGTGGTATTGGCGAGCGATGCCGTGAGGGAGAAGAACTTTACCGTGAAATGAAGGAAGCTGGTGTGCTTCCAAAAATGGTAATGATGTTTGGGCAGATGAATGAACCTCCCGGCAACCGTTTTCGAGTAGGGCATGCTGCCCTTACCATGGCTGAATATTTCAGGGATGATGAGCACAAAGACGTGCTGTTGCTCATCGATAATATATATCGGTTCATTCAGGCTGGTATGGAAGTCTCTGGGTTGCTAGGACAAATGCCGTCACGCTTAGGCTACCAGCCAACGCTCAGCACCGAGCTTGCCAAACTGGAGGAGAGAATTGCTTCTACGGATACAGGAGCTATTACCTCCATCCAGGCTGTATATGTTCCTGCAGATGACCTCACCGATCCGTCAGCGGTGCATACATTTTCCCATTTGTCTGCTTCAATTGTGCTTTCGCGAAAGCGGGCTTCCGAGGGGCTTTACCCCGCAATCGATCCGCTCAGGTCTGTTTCCAAAATGGCTACGCAGGGTATAGTCGGTGAACGGCATTATCGGATTGCACAGGCAGTCCGGCAAACACTGGCACAATATGATGAGCTAAGAGATATCATTGCCATGCTTGGACTTGAGCAGCTCTCGCTGGAAGATAGAAATACAGTGAACCGTGCGCGCAGGCTTGAGCGTTTCCTCACGCAGCCATTTTTGACAACGGAAGCATTCAGTGATGCCAAAGGAAAAATAATCAGTCTTGAAGAATCGCTGGATGGATGTGAGCGTATCCTAAAGGACGAATTCAAAGATTATGATGAAAGCGCCTTGTATATGATCGGGGCAATTGATGAGGCAATAAATAAATAACACAAGCGCTCATAATTTTGCTAAACTTCAATTGGCCTGATAAGCATCAAGCGTTTTAATGTAACTAAAGGTGGAATCGACATTAATGGAACTTAAGGTATTGGTGCCTTATGGCGTCATGACAGCGAAGGCCGACGTAATACGCTTAGTGGTTGAGACGCGGGGAGGCTCATATGGGTTCTGGCCTGACCGGCTTGATTGCGGAGCAGCGCTGGCGGCGGGTATTCTCATGTATGAATCAAGGGCTGAAGGCGTTGTTTATATCGCAATAGATGAAGGGGTAGTGGTGAAAACAGGACGTTCCGTGTTTGTGTCTGCCCGTAATGCCATCAGGGGCAAGGAGCTAGGGAAGCTGCGCGAAGCTGTAGAGCATGAATTTGTTGATCTTGAAGAACGGGAGAAGAATGTGCGTGCCGTGTTGTCAAAACTGGAAAGCGGTTTTATCAGAAACTTTCAGGAACTTATTAATAAATGAAAACGGAGGACAGTACAGAATTCAGTCGCCAGGTGGGTAACAAAGAGGCTCGCAAACTCAAGGCACAGCGCAGTGCAAAGCGAGGCTTATGGTTTGGCTTCAGCATGTTTGGGCTGGTCGGCTGGTCTGTGATGATCCCTACGCTACTGGGTGTATTGTTAGGCATTTGGATCGATAAGCATTTTCCTGGGCAACATTCCTGGACGTTGGCATTGCTGATTATGGGTTTATTGCTAGGTGCGCTCAATGCATGGTATTGGGTCAAGAAAGAATTCAGAGAATTGCAGGACGAACAAAAAGACGAATCAGATATAGAGAATAAAAGCTAAAAACTAAACGGTATGAATGAGATATTAATGTTGGTACTGATATTCGTTGGCGGCTTAGCCATAGGTATTATTTTCTTCGGCGGCCTGTGGTTCACGGTGATGAATAGTACAAATTTCAGGGCTCCAGCGCTTTGCTTCGCCGGGAGTTTCATTGTACGGACCGCTATCGCTCTGACAGGATTCTATTATTTAGGCGGAGGCCAATGGCAACACTTTTTGTCTTGTTTATTGGGGTTTGTGGCTGCGCGCATCATCACGATCAAGTTGACACGTTTACCGCGTGCTGACAAAATTATGAATGGAAAGGAGGGCCACCATGAGACTTAGTCCTGATGACTGGATAATTTGGGAATACGGCTTCATCAAGTTGAATGGTACCATATTGATGACCTGGGTGCTGATGATTGTGCTTGTGGTGGGATCCAAGCTTATCACGCGGAAACTAACGACGGGTATCCTGGTGACCAGATGGCAATGTATGCTTGAAATAGTTGTTATCGGAATCAATAAACAAATTCGGGACGTCGGCATTGAGCGCCCTGAGAAGTATATCAGTTTTCTGGGTACGCTTTTCCTTTTTATCGGGATAGCGAGTTTAGGCAATATCATCCCTGGCTATGAATCCCCGACAGGTTCTCTTTCTACTACGGCGGCACTAGCGTTGAGTGTGTTTGTGGCGGTGCCCGCGTTTGGTATTGCTGAGCTCGGGCTAAAGGGTTACCTCAAGTCATACCTGAAACCCACCATTGTCATGCTGCCATTTAATATTATCAGTGAACTGTCTCGCACACTGGCATTAGCCATCCGCTTGTTTGGTAACATGATGAGCGGAACAATGATTCTCGCAATCTTATTGGCTATAACACCTTTTTTCTTTCCCATCGTTATGCAGGTCCTCGGGCTGCTTACCGGCATGGTGCAAGCCTATATTTTCAGCATTCTCGCTACGGTATACATTGCCGCTGCCCTGAGATCAGGTTCAGAAAAAAAACATCCTTTAGAACATAAAACTATACATCATGGATAATGTAACACTAGTGTCAATTGTAACCATAATAACGGCAGGATTCACAACCAGCATCGGTTGCATTGCTCCCGCGATTGCGGAAGGAAAGGCGGTTTCTTCGGCCTTGAATTCATTGGCGCAGCAGCCTGATGCCTCCTCAACCATCACCAGGACGTTATTTGTCGGACTGGCGATGGTTGAATCTACAGCCATATATTCCCTGGTTGTTTCTATGATCCTGATTTTTGCAAACCCATTCTGGAATCACATTATTGCCCGGTAGTAACCCGATAATACCATGTTGATTGATTGGTTCACCGTCATTGCACAACTGATTAATTTCATCATCCTTATTTGGCTGCTGAAACGGTTTCTGTATAAGCCTGTGCTAAAGGCGCTCGATGACCGTGAGAACCTCATTGCACAAAAAATCAGAGATGCCGATACAAAAATGGCAGATGCCGATAAAGCACTTGAGACATATCAGGAAAAGAATATGACCATTGAACGAGAGCGAATGTCAATGTTAAATCAGGCGAAAGAGGCTGCCAAAACCAAGCACGATGAATTGATCAATGAGGCCAAGAAAGAGTCTGATAGATTGAGATCCACGTTGCGCAAATCCTTGGCAATTGAACAACAACGGCTGGGTGGAGAAATAATGAATCGCGCTGCTGCTGAAGTGTTCGCCGTAGCCAGAAAAACGCTGAAAGACCTTGCTTCAATAGAAGTTGAGGAGCAAATGGTCGCGCTATTTATCGAACGACTACGGAATCCAGATGACAAAGAGCGTGCGGAAATGAAACAAGCATTCGGGTCACCACGGGAGCAGGTTGCTGTACAGAGCGCATTTGAAATATCGGAAGGGCTACAGGCAAGGATAAAAGACGCTATAAAAGAATCCACAGGTGGGGAAGTGCAAATTAATTTCGTGTTTGCGCCTGGGCTCATCAATGGTATCGAACTTACGGTCGATGGCTACAAAGTTTCATGGAATATCTCAGCCTATCTGTCCGATCTTGAAACAAGTGTAATCGAAACGCTGAGACATAATGCTGTGGTGATAGAAAGGGATCAAAAGGATCAGACAGGAGATAAAAATGGAAATCAATAACCTCGAAACGACCCTTGAGCATGCTTTTGCAGAAGTGGCCCTGGCGCTGGAAAAGAATCAGCAGACATTGACATGCAAGGAAGTTGGCAGAATCAAATCTATTTCAACAGGTACGGCAATAGTAACCGGACTTCCAGGTACAGGCTATGAAGAGCTCTTGAAATTCCCGGGTGAGCTGTATGGCATCGCCTTCAACATTGAAGAAGATGAAATTGGAGTAGTATTGCTGGGTGAATGCAATCAACTGAACACCGGGGATATAGTAGAAAGGACTGGACGTGAAGTAGATGTTCCTGTCGGAGATGCCCTTCTGGGGCGCATCGTAGATCCATTGGGGAATCCGCTGGATGGGAAAATGCCGTTTACTGGCGGAACCAGGTTGCCCGTCGAGCGTGCTGCACCTTCCATTGTTGACCGAGACCCGGTAACTGTACCGCTGCAGACAGGCATTAAAGTAATTGACACGCTTATCCCGGTAGGCCGTGGACAGCGTGAATTGATTTTGGGGGATCGTCAGACTGGCAAAACAGCCATAGCGATCGACACCATTCTTAACCAAAAAGGGCAAGATGTTATTTGTGTTTATTGTTCAATCGGACAAAGGGCATCATCGGTAGCCAAAGTAATCGGAATGTTGACCGAAAAGGGTGCGATGGAGTACACAGTCGCAGTCGTCACCAATGGGAATGATCCTCCGGGGCTCGTATATGTCTGTCCGTATGCTGCAACAAGCATAGCGGAACATTTTATGGCCAGGGGTAAGGATGTATTGATTGTATATGACGACCTTACCCATCATGCCCGTGCCTACCGTGAGCTCTCACTGCTGCTCCGAAGGCCTCCGGGAAGGGAAGCCTTTCCTGGAGACATTTTCTATATCCATTCCCGGCTATTGGAACGGTCCACCCATTTGACCAAGGATTTGGGTGGTGGATCCCTCACAGCATTGCCTATTGTGGAGACGGAAGCACAGAATATTTCTGCTTATATCCCGACTAACCTTATTTCGATTACGGATGGCCAGATATATCTTTCTCCAAAGCTTTTTGAACTAGGCGTCCTTCCTGCTGTCGATGTTGGTAAATCCGTATCGCGTGTGGGGGGGAAAGCACAACTGCAAGTTTATCGGACGGTAGCAGGAAATCTCAAGCTGGCATATTCACAGTTTGAAGAATTGGAAGTATTTGCCCGCTACGGCACCCGGCTGGATGAACATACTAGAAAAAGTATTGCACACGGACAAAGGGTACGGGCTTGCCTGAAGCAACCGGAGTTCGAGCCGGTCCGGATTGATGAACAAATTATTTTATTGCTTGCATTGAATAACAATTTATTTGAAAACGTGCCATTGCAACTTATGCGGGAAGCGGAATTAACATTGCGAAGAGCTGTGCGCGATCTTCCCGACGCAATTGTTAACAGGCTGACTGCTGCAGAAAAATTTTCAAACGAAGATCGTGATGCGTTTTTGCAGATCGCCCGACAACGGTTGGTTGACTTTGGTGCGCCTAAAAAAAGTAACAAGGCATGAGCGATACCAGCGAGAATTTACGAAACAAAATTGAGCGGGCAGCTGACCTTGAAGCTGTGGTAAGTACCATGAAGGCGCTGGCCGCTTCAAATATTGGTCAGTATGAAAGGGCTGTCACTGCATTGGCAGACTACTATCGAACAGTTGAGTTGGCACTAATAGCTTGCTTCGACCAGGCAAAAGGAAGACCATTTCAGGATCACAAAATCCAGCATGAAGATCGGTTGGGGGCAGTTGTCTTTGGTTCTGATCAGGGACTTGTCGGTCAGTTCAATGATGTACTGGCTGAATTTGTGTTTGATACACTGCAACATTTCCATGGGAAAAAGTCTGTCTGGGCTGTTGGTGAACGGATGCATGCACTTCTGCTGGACATGGGATTGCCTGTAACAGGTGTTTTTGAAGTCCCGAATTCCGTAAGTGCCATAACGCCGCTCATTGGTGAGATCCTTACCAGAAGTGAGACGCCCCTGCTTTATATTTTTCACAACAGTCCCACGTCGGGTGCTCTATACAAGCCAAACCGGCAACGGTTGTTACCTCTTGATAGAAAATGGAGGCTTGAGCTGCTGAAACTTTCCTGGCCGACCTATCAGCTGCCAGAAGTCTTGGGAAATCTTGAAGTGACCCTGAAAGCGTTGATCCGGGAGTATCTTTTCGTTTCACTATTCAAAGCATGTGCTGAATCACTTGCCAGTGAAAACGCAAGCCGTCTGGCTGCTATGCAACGTGCAGAGAAAAATATCAATGAAATGCTTGACGAGCTAACCCAAACATATAATCGGTTGAGACAAAATACAATTGATAGCGAACTATTCGATGTGGTGTCAGGTTTTGAAGCGTTTAGAAAAAACGCGGATCAGACTTGACGGGAATTGGCATGCTATGGAAGAAATTGTTTCAATTTCACGTTTCTACAGGTTGAATGATCAAATTTGAATAAAGTAAGATTCAATAAAAATAATCACTATGAACAAATATGCTAAGAACGCGTTGTACGGCTTCTTGTCGTGGTTGATTCCCTTTATGAGTGCTTTTCTTTTCTATACAAGTGAAGGGGTGCTTTCTATTGATGTGTTTCTTTTTAAATCAATCATGATTGTCGTCGGATCTGTTTCTGCTGCCTTTCTTTTGGTTTCCTACTTTAAGAAAATAAGTACAGACTATCTAAAGGAGGGCGTCACTATCGGCTTGACGTGGTTAGTCATGAATCTTCTATTGGATTTAGTGGTCTTAATTCCCATGTCCGGGATGTCTATTCCGGATTATTTTACGCAGATAGGGATTAGGTACATTGTAATCCCTGTAATGTGTATTACGGTTGGGATTGCGCTAAAGAACAAAGGATAGTCTGAAATCGATACGTGCGGCGCGATTTACTATGCCATTGGATTCGCATTGGGTGGGTAAGCCATTGGGCTGACTTTTTTTGCGCCATTTACTTTTAGTTGATATCACTAAATACAAAGCGTTGGTGTCTCCTTTCAGATTACAGCATAGCGCGCTAGCATTCCTGATGATTGTTGTGCTAGTGATGACAGGAATACTGAGTTATTCCAACGGCGTAATTTTTCGAAGATTCCTGGGTAGTGTAAATCCTATGGCAGCAATTGGTATGAGTACAATTGTGGGTTTTTGGGCATTATCGTTCTTACAGGCCAAAGGTTGGTTTAGAATTGGTACCGGTAGACAATTACGACTTCGTTACGCCCTGGTCGCTGTTCTATCTGCTTCCATTAGCATTCTGATTGATTTAGAGATTGTCTTCCCTGAAGATATGAATATCCAATTCCCCCAATCCCTGCTGTTCTATCCTGTCATTGGGTTTTTCGTTGAAATTGTTTTTCATATTTTGCCGCTAACAGGGCTATTTTTTTTCGTCACCGCAATTTTCAAAACTTACGATGCTGAGAAAGTTGCTTGGTTTTGTATCCCCATGGTCGCCATGCTGGAGCCAACATATCAAGCCCTCTACTTGCAGGCGAATCCGACCTGGGTAATTGTATCCGTTTGGGTCAATCTGTTTTTTTTCAATACCGTGCAGCTACTCATTTTTAAGCGATATGACTTTATCTCCATGTATTTATTCCGCCTTATTTTTTACGTGATTTGGCATATCGTGTGGGGGTATTTCCGGTTGGAATTGCTTTTTTGATAAGAGCACTGCCATTTATTTCAAGCTCATGCTTGTTACTGCAGCGAAAGTCTGTTTGCATGACAATGGTTTATCGGCAGGAAACCCACCTGGACAGCATGGTTATAATTTGATCTTTGGCGCAACGTCCTCGCCTTTCAGTTTATCCTTAATAATTTTCATCATATCGGGTCTTGCGTCCGGGTCGATAATATTCAGTGCCCTGACACCACAAAGGGTTTCAATAAGGTGAACGCCTGCGGTGGTGTTCGTGGCAACTCCACTCACAAGATCCGGTTTCAAGCCGAAGGCTTGCATCACCCCAAATACGGCATAAGGATCGGATGCACAGAGAATAGTACACTTAATATTTTTCTTGATGAGATCGATAGCTGTTGCACCATTGTATGGCTCCAAAGGTGAGGCGCCTATTTCCACGACAGCGACATCAGCGCCGTCGTCTGCCATCATCGACAGCAGATTTTTTGCTGCGGACTTATAGGTTGCCTTGTCGCAAATGGTAGAAGGCAAACCAACATCTACGAAGTCAAAGATTTTGTCTGCTCCTGCATCGCTCATACTCAGTGTATCCCGGTATCGACCTGCACCGGATAGTTTGGCGCCCACAACAGAAATATCATTCTTCTTCAGCTCCCGAATGATAATCTTAGCAGCAGTAGTCTTACCAGCAGACATCGAAGTGCCGACGATGAGGATCACAGGTATGTCGAAACCAGTCCACTTCAATTTTTGATAGAAGTCACGCATATTGGCGACGTGACCAAATACCCTGACATGCCCAACGTATTTGATCCCGATCAACGGCGGTAACATAAAAGACCGTGATGTTGCTTTGCCCATCAGGCCTGCGCCGGTCAACAAGTGCATTTCGCCATCGCGCGCCACGTCTTTCCATGAGCCCGTGGCTTCCAACGTTGCAAAACGCGTACCCAGCGCGCCAACGATCAGATCTCCGCGGGCGACTTCCGCCATTCGGCCATTTGACAATTCCACGTTAAGCGCATTTCTTCTGGTAATAACTTTGGCCACCACATAATCCCCATTCTGCCAATTCTCTTTTTTGATCTTTTTGATCTCAAAGGGGTTTTGCTCCAATGGTGAAATTCTCGTTAGCGAAGAAAATATATATTGCTTATTCATTGCTTATAATCCAATGCGTCGGCTGTTAGCAGAAGTGTCAACAAGGCTGTTCGTTCCAGCATTTTGTCAATCATGACAAACTCATGCACCGCGTGCGCGCCGTCCCCTGTAGCCCCAAGTCCGTCCAACGTAGCTGTGAACAAGCTTGTGGTATTGCCATCTGAGGCACCTCCTGCAGCCATAGATTCCAGCTCAATGCCAAGTGTATTACCGGCTACTTTCGCCACCCCCCACAATTGCGCGTTTCTTGGTGTGGCCTCCATTGGCTTTCGACCGAAGCTACCCTTTACCTCCACCGCTACTTCTCTATGCCGAGATTGGAGTTTGAAAATTCTATTTTCCAACCGCTCCCCATCTTTTTGTGTTGGCACCCGGACGTCAATAACAGCGCGACTTTGCGGCGCCACCACATTTGCGCTGACACCACCCTCAACCATGCCAACGTTTACACTTATTCCTTTTTCCGCATCGTTCATTTTGAATAGCTCCTGTATCAGGTAGGATAATTCAACGATGGCGTTAATACCTTTTGATGGATCCAGGCCCGCATGCGCAGCTCGTCCTTTGACGGTAATGGTATATCTTCCTACGCCCTTTCTTTCAGTTTTAAGCTTTCCACTCAGTCCAATGGAAGGCTCAAGAATAAAGGCGCGATCCGCAATCTTTGCTAATCTCGAAATCACAACTGTTGACTCATGACTGCCGATTTCTTCATCAGAATTGATCAGCGCTATGGGCGTTACCGGAGTTTCAATATTGAAATACTTCAACACCTGTAACGCGTACAACATTTGCACAAGCCCACCCTTCATATCGTACACTCCGGGACCTTTCACTTCGTTGTTTGCTGCTTGTACAGGCATTTTTTCCACTGTGTGGATAGGCCAGACCGTATCGCAATGACCTACCATTAATTGCAGTGGCCTTTTTTTTGGACGTTGAAGGGGGCGCGCATACAAATACCCGCCAGTCTTTTTCCCTTTTACGATTACTGTTTTATAATCCAGTACATCAAAGGCCTCTTTTAGGAGATTAATCACCAGCTCCTGTGATTGTGGATCTGTAGAAGGAGATTCTACCTCGGCCAGCTTGACCAGCAGGTCAATCATTTCTTGCCGATGACTTTCCAGATAGGTTACTATTTCCTGAGCACTCAACATAATCTATTTCTCAAAATCTGCCGGAAAAGGGAATGCCATCGTTTCCCGGATGGTGGCAAAACGCCCTGGTGGTAAGTAGGTCAGCAAGGGCGCCTGATACAGCAATTGCTGATCATCTGCATCTGACTTTATCACAGCATCCTTGTCTACGTACGATGCTACAACTTCACCGATGATCAGGCTGTTCACACCAAATCCATCGATGATGCGATCCAGGTTACATTCCAAATACAAGTATGAATTTTTCAGAAAGACACCATCAATCACCTCAGCCGGCAGTGTCTTCAAATTATCCAGAATAGGCTTGTGTCCGGGTTTATCATTCCTAGGTGAAGCTGCCAGACTTGCCAGAACCACCTGATCAGGCTTTGGAAAGCTGACGGTAAAGGCGCCATATTCCCTGGCATTGTGGTAGGTTTTGTGCCGTGGTGTGCACACAAAACCAAAATAGTTGTTCCACCCCAGGGGCATCGCCATATGCTTGGGCGCCAGGTCGTAACCATCAGTCTCTTTTGTCCCGATTACTACCAGCGGCGCTACCATATAAAACCGATCCCAGATGGGCTTATTTACATCCAGCTCGACAAAATTATCCTTCCAACTTGCTTCCATTATTTTGCTTTGACAAAAAATTAAGATGAAAAGCGCAAAATTCACATGACACGCGTCATCGTGTAAATTGATTTTCATTTGATCCGTTGAAGCAACAACTTTATCCAGAAGAGACTGTGCGTGACCACAAAGCAGCTAATCTGCTGTGTTTTTTGCTGATTTTTCCTGGTTTTTGGAGACCATTCATGCATGGCAAACCGATTTTATTTTTTCAGTTCAGCAGATAGATGCGCACTATGGATCGCAAGGGTTAGTTAATTATTTTCAGTATTCGCTTGCCTGTCTGTATTAGCAGGGTTGGTATGAAGCTGAATAGAATAATTACGCCCC
>Ga0224500_10000087_pt1 | contig 65461 bp, 61 predicted proteins | sample SF_Oct11_sed_USG_FD_168126 | JGI IMG/M metagenome (GOLD analysis project Ga0224500, IMG submission 168126) | Sediment microbial communities from San Francisco Bay, California, United States - SF_Oct11_sed_USGS_4_1 | ecosystem: Environmental > Aquatic > Marine > Sediment | place: USA: California...
CCGCTACGTCTGAAGCTCGGCAAGAATGTAGTTTTACAAAGACGTTCCATTCTTCATTGCGGCGGCCGAAAGTGGTCGGAATATAAGGGCGGGATTGACCTCGGCAATAACGTCGTTGTCGGACCGGGCTGCATATTATATGGGGCTGGTACGATCCGTGTTGGCGATTACTCCCATTTCGGACCTGGCTCAATGATTATGACGCAATCCGGAAACGCGAATAGCGATACCCGGCTTAGCGCAACACCGGGTCACACCGTGGAACCGGTAGTTTTGGGAAGCGGTGTTTGGGTGGGTGCTGGGGCGGTGATACTTGGCGGTACTACTTTAGGTGACAACTGCATCATCGGACCGAACAGTGTAGTGCATGGTAACTATCCCTCTGGCACGTCACTGATCGGAAATCCTGCCAGAGCCGTACTCCGTCGAAGTGAAGAGAAGGCCTCGCAATGAGAGAAATTCAGGAATCACTGCAAGCTTTGATTGAGCGGATCGCCAGCATCAATCCGCTGCAATCCAAATTCATATCACAATCCCTTGAGGGCGCGCACGAGTCCGAACTACAGGACCTGGCGGCTTACATATCATATGGCTGCTTAAAAGGCCTGACCGTTGAGTATCTTGCTGAATGCTATAACCTGATAGTTAAAGACACACTACGTGAGCAAACCTACTTTCAACGACACAAGCGCTATCGCTATTCGAGTTTCGATGAGGTTGCGGCCGCGGTGTATTTTGACGACGAATATATGCGCAAGTACATGCATGGACTCGCGATCACTGCCTATCTGTGGCCGAATCACCGCGAACTGCATCGCTATTTTTCTGCCACAATTCCGATGAATATGACCGGAAATTACCTTGAGGTAGGTCCAGGTCACGGCATGTTCATGATGACCGCGATGCGGCGATCTGCTTACAGCTGTTTCGATGGTATCGACCTCAGCCCGACCAGCGCTCAGATGACCAGCGACCTTATCGGCAGCGGAGCCTTTGGCAGCTTCGATAACTACCGAGTGTTCGAGCAGGATTTTCTCGAAGGTGATCTTAGGCCGAATACCTATGCGGCGATTGTCATGGGTGAAGTCCTTGAACATGTCGAGCAGCCAGCCGTTTTTCTTGACCGGATTCGTCAGGTTGCTACTGATGACGCATATATTTTTATTACCACACCTGTCAACGCTCCGGCGATCGACCATATCTATTTGTTCGACTCTTATGAATCTATCGAGTCTTTGGTGTTGGAGTCCGGCCTGCAAATCAAAGATAAGATGTTGGTTCCGTATCCAGGGCTTAGCGTTGATGAGTCGATGGAAGAACGCCTGCCTATCAACGTTGCTTTAGTGCTTACCAAATGAGTTTGATCCATTACGGGTTGCATTTTCATCACTTTGGACTGGCGGTGCGTGATACGGCGTCAGCGGTGAAGGTTCTCAAAGGCATGGGTTACGCGGTCGGGGAGCAGATACAAGACCCGCTACAAAATGTAATGTTGATATGGTGTGATCACGAGCACATGCCAGCGGTTGAACTGGTCTCACCGACGCAAACGCCCGGTCCTTTGGATAACATGCTCGTAAATCAGCCGGAGTTGTTCTATCACATTTGTTACGGTGCAGTGAACATCGATAGTTCTGTTACTGCTATTCGTGACAGCGGGGTCCGAATTTTAACTGTCCTGCCACCAAAACCGGCCATACTATTTGATGGCAGGCGCGTAGGTTTCTATCAGATCAAGGGGTTTGGTCTTATCGAAATTGTTGAGGAGGCCTGAGTATTAATGCGTCGCCTCGAGCTACTTCCTGACGTAACGCTTGAGTCCCTCGCTTCTTTGGTTGCAGCTGTCGACGCGGCGGAGAACGTTGACATCCCCTGGCATGGGCAGATACGCATACATTTTCTGCGAAACTTCGCTATTGAGCCGGTTGAGCCATACCTCAAGTACTACCTTCTACGCAAAGACTTAGAGCCGAATATTTCCTTTGGCGGTTACGATTCGATGGAACAGGAAATTCTCGATCCCGACTCACTTCTTAACAGTAACCCCCCAGATATTATTGTTCTTTCACTTCTGATCGAGTGTTTTGACCGCAACAGCACCGTCAGCGATTGGACGGCAGATCGAGCGCTGGCGAGACTCAATTCCTTGGTCAATAACTTAATAGCGAGCACAAGCTCCGTTATTCTCTTGAACACGATGCTGCCTCCAGTCGACCTAATGCTCACCGGTAACCTGAGCGCGCACAGGAGTTCCGAGCGGGAAAAGATAAACGATCGACTGGTCGGATTGACGAAAGAGAAACCTGCCAGAGTTGTCTTGTCCGACTGGAATCACCACTTATCGATGATGTCGACAGTTGAGGCCATTGACTCACGTTTCTGGAAGTTGTCGCAGGCGCCGTTCAAGCGCGACTTTCTTAATCTGTATGCACAGGACATCGCTGAGCTGGCGTATGAGATGGGAACACCAACGAAGAAATGCCTGATACTGGATTGTGACAATACGCTTTGGGGTGGTGTTATTGGTGAAGATGGTCGGGATGGGATACATCTGCATCCGACGGAATTGCCTGGCAAATACTTCCATCTGTTTCAACAGTCAATATTGAGCTTGCACGAGCGTGGAATAATGATTGCACTCTGTAGCAAGAATAATGAACAGGACGTGTGGGACGTTATCGGGTCGCATCCGAATTGCCCGCTAAAAAAAGACCACCTGGTGGCTTGGCGAATAAATTGGGAAAACAAAGCGACAAATATCGCATCGATCGCGGAAGAACTGAACATCGGTTTAGACAGTATGGTCTTTGTCGACGACAGTCCACAGGAATGTGCGCTGGTTCAGGAGTTGTTACCCGAGGTTATGACGATACAACGTCCAGCGAACTTGGCGAAAATGGTGGGCGTTCTCACTGCGGGCCGGCTATTTGACTCGCCAACATCAAGTAATGAAGACAGGTTTCGTACGCAGATGTATCAGCAAGAGGCGCAACGAAAAGACGAGCGCAACAAATTCGACAATCTTACGGTGTATCTAAAGTCATTATCGACAGAGACAACTATTGTGAGGGTCCGCGATGAGGGGCTAGTGAGAGTTGCTCAATTGACGCAAAAGACTAACCAGTTCAATCTCACTACACGGCGGTACTCTGAAGCAGAAATCCGGAAATTCGTCGACAGTCCAGACGCAACTGTGTTTTCAATGTCGGTTGCAGATCGATATGGTGATATGGGCGTGACCGGAGTCATGATTGCCAGACGAAAAGGCTCGAGTGCAGTCATCGATACTTTCTTGCTTAGCTGTAGAGTACTTGGTCGTCAGCTTGAGTTCGCATTCATCGACCAGTGTATGCGGCAAATAGAAAATGAGTGGCGCATTGATTCGTGGGAGACGGAATACATTCCGACAAGAAAGAATAGTCAGGTCTCGGATTTTTGGGATCGCGTTGGATTTGAGCGTAAGAAAGTCAAGTCCGAAACACAATACTATTCGGCGGGAAAGTTCTCGCGCCCTGACGAGTATTTGAATATCATGAATGTTCATGTGGAGTGAACAAATGCCCGACTCAATCAGGAAAGTCATGTCTCAAATTTTTGACATTGACCCAAGCAGCATAGTTGCTGAAAGCTCTCCCCAGACTATCGAACGCTGGGACTCTCTCAAGCACATGCAACTAATAATGGCTCTTGAAGATGAATTCGGAATCCGGTTTTCGGACGACGATATTCCAGAACTTACCAGCTTCAAGTTGATTGAGGATGCGATCAACGCAAGCGAGCCAGACTAGACTCAGGTCTTGATCAGGCAGGATCGGTTAATCAGTTGCTCGGGCTTTGCCACCAGGCAATAGTCTCATCAATGGCCGAGTCAAGATCATACTCAGGACTCCATCCGACAATACGGCTGAGGCGGGAATTGTCGCCGGTAATTCTCTGCGGATCATCCGGAGGGCGCGGATAGTCGCCAAAATCAACCCGGTCAGAAGCGTCCAGCCGGACAGCAATGCGATTGACAATATCGGCGAGCGTCGTGGGTTGCCCCGATGCGATGTTGATGTCGCCTGTAAAGTCGCTATCCAGTACGGCAACCATGGCATCGGCAACATCCACGACGTACATGAAGTCACGCTCAAGGCTACCATCGACGCAACGGGCGCGCTCGCCGGCCAGAAGTGCACGAATGACCGCCGGTACCAGGCGCTCGGGACGTTCGTGGGGTCCAAAAGAAAAGAACACGCGCGCCCAGGCAACGCTCAGGTCAGTGGATTTCGCTACTGCAAAAGCCGCGTCTCGAAACGCGAGCTTGGACTGCGCATACAGGGACTTGCCCCGCAACGGTGTCTTGTCTTCCACACAGTGACCGCCTGACCAGTCATATTCGGCACAAGTGCCCGCCAGCAGGGCACGTAGCCCGCCGTACTCGGCGAATGACTCGAGCAAGCTGAAACTTGCACTCAACCAGTCATCATTCCTGGGCGACTCCCAGTAGACCCCGGGTTCCGTTATCCAGGCGAGGTGCATCAGGTGAGTGGCGGCGACTTGCGACACGAGCTTGTTGGTCGCAGCCGCATCGAGCAAGTCCGTGCTGTGCCAGATGATTTGGTCAGCGGTGGCCACAGGCGCGCTGCGCGATACGGCATGCACTTCGTAGCCTCTCGCAACAAGCTTATGCAGCATATGTCGTCCAATGTAACCACCGGCGCCGGTCAGCAAGACTCGTTTCAAAGTCTGTAGTCCTCGTAGTTACGATCACGATCCGAAATCACGAGCGGCGACATTGGCCAGGCGATATCAAAGCTGGGATCGTCCCATCGCATGCCGCGCGCGGCGTCCAAGACATAGTCGCCGCCGATCTGGTATTGAACAAAGCTCTGGTCTTCAAGTGTGACGAAGCTATGTGCGACACCGGGGGCAAGTAATGCATGCAGGAGTGTAGGCCCTCTTCTTGATGAACAATTCTTAGTCGCAAGCAAAATCATCGTCACCAATCGCACGGCATTGCGGCGGAAAACCGCTATCCAGCCAGTAGTCATAAAAGCCGAGTTTACGCATCAGAGCTTTAAACTGAGCGGTCTGCCGAAAATGTTTGTAGGGCGGCAGCCAATACCATAGTTCGGAATTGAACTGGTTATCAATCCGGTCATAAGCACCGAAAGCCGCAATTATCTCCGGGTAGTCATCCAGCCTCACCTGGTTTTCCTGTGCCCAGATGTCGTATTTTCGCAAGCCCTCACTGTGATCTGCCCCGGGGTTTTCCAGCGCAAATACAAATTCGTAGTTCGGAGCGCCGTCCAGTCCCAGAATGCGGCTCGCCGCCAGCAGCGCGGCGAGCCTGTTTCCGGCGAGCAGGAATTCCGGCACCCGCACGGCGTTGATGTGCGCCCAGGTCGTCTTCTCAAAATAGCGATCGACGAGTTCGGCCGCAGCATGATGCCGACCCAGCGCATGCAGTGCCTGCTCCATATACAGGGCGCAGTTCAGATAGGCAGGATCGATGTCGAGGCAGCGTTGTTGGGCAGCCAGACCCTTTTCCAGGTATCCCGCCTGCAATAGCGTGTTACCCCACCAGTGTTGGAGCGTACTATTTTGCGGGTCCTTGGCGATTGCCTCATCGAAGAGCGCGAATGCCTTTTTCAGGTCATACCTCGGAAAGCTTAAGAAATTATTGGCCTTGATTCCCACAGCAAAAGACAGGTTTGGGTCCAGCCGCAAGGCCCTGTCAGCCGCATCGTCCGAAAGCTGGATGTACTCCTCGAGCGTTCTGGCCTGATCCCCCCAGTACGGAATCGCGGAATAGACGCCCGCAAGCGTTTCCCATGCGGCGGCGAAATCGGGGTCTGTTGCGACAGCCTGCTCCAGCCATGCCATGGCATTTTGCATGTCAGAAGTCTTCAGGCGGTGGAAAAACGCCTGTGAACCCTTCAGGTACAGGTCGTAGGCGGTCATATCCTCCGTCAGCGTCTTGACGAAGATATCCGTTTTGCGGGCGATTCCCAGTTCGTTGTAAATTGCCGTGGTGATTGAGTTGGCGATATCGCTCTGCACGGCGAAGATATCGGAAAGATCTCTGTCGTAGGTCTCGGACCAAAGGTGCCGGTCATTTTCGGCATCGATCAGCTGCGCCGTGATGCGTAACTGGTCGCCGGATTTTCGCACACTGCCTTCAAGTACAAACAGCACGCCCAGCTCCTCAGCAATCACCGGAATACTCTGCTCGTGATTCTTGAAGTTGAATGATGAAGTTCGTGACGCAACGCTAATACCTTCAGCGCGAACCAGTGTATTAAGAATTTCCTCGGAAATGCCGTCGGAGAAAAACGACTGTTCCGGGTCGCCCGACATATTCACGAAGGGCAATACGGCTATGGAGCGTTTTGCAGCGACCGCATCTTCGCTCGGTGCGGCCGACCAGATGAACTTGTCCATCGCAAACCACGCCAGGGCTATAACGAGTATGCCAATGATCATTCGATCAAGATTTCGGCCGGTCTTTGGGGCAATCGACTGAGATCGATCGACGTCGCGTTCGAACTTCAGCCCTTCCGCAGTGAGCTCAAAGGCCCAGGCGAACAGCAAGGCCAGCGGAAAGCCAGTAGCTATCAGCAAGAGTATGGCTTTCGAAACCCACTCGGGCGCCTCGATAATCGGCAGGACAATGTCGACGATCTGCAGCAGCAACCACGAAGCAACGGCGTACGCGATTCCTACTCGGAAAACATTACGGCGCTTGAGCTCTTCAAGAATCGACATGGTCAGCCTTCAGAGATTTGACGAGCGCGATCGACATTACGATGCCAACCAGGAGTATCGGCAGGGAAACGACCAGCAAGATAACCTGAATGGGGCGAAGATTGCTATTGAGCAGCATCAGTGCGACAGGTATTACGCCGAGCGCGAGGGCCCAGAATACGCGATGCCAGCGCGCAGGATCGTCACCCGCCTTCAAATGCAAAGTGGCACTCGAGGCGAGGGTATAGGACGCGGAGTCGTAAGTTGTCGCCGCGAAGACGATCGCGATAATGGAAAACAGGGCGATCACGACAGCTGCCATCGGCAGCGTTTCGAGCATCGCCACGATAGCGGCATTCCCGCTTTGCGACTTCACGATGCCTGTGACGTCGAGCGCACCGCTGAGTTCGAGAAACAGGCCGTAATTGCCGATGACCATGTAGAACAGCCAGCCACCAAGCGACCCCCAGGCCAGCATACCGACAATCATTTGTCGCAATGTTCTGCCCCGTGATATGCGGGTGACAAACAGGCCGACGTAGGGCGCAAATGCAATCCACCAGGCCCAGTAAAAAATGGTCCAGCTCTCGACAAATCCCGAATTGGTAAACGGGTCTGTCCAGAAACTCATGCGCAGGAAATTGTCCGCGATCACACCGAGACTGTTAAGGCTGGTCTTCAGCAGAAAGACAGTCGGGCCTGTGAGCAGGATAAAGGCTAGCAAACCGAATGCGAGCGCGACATTGATATCGCTCAGGCGCTTGATGCCTTTCTTCAGGCCAAGCCAGACGCTGACCGCGAACAGGGCGATGCAAAGTACAACGACAGCGATTTCGAGTGTGTTGTTTGGTTCGACGCCGAACAGCCAGCCGAGCGTCGCGGCGATCATCGGCGATGAGAATCCGAGGCTCGAAGCGGCGCCGCCCAGCAAGGCGATCATGAACAGGAAATCGATTGCACGAGCCAATGGTCCGTGTTGTCGGTCCTTGAGAAACCAGTGACAGCTAACGCTGAAGCGCAGTACATCGAGTTTCCTAGAGTAATAGGGGTAAGCGATAGCAACCGCAGGCAGGCAATAAAATGCCCAGGCCGTGAAACCCCAATGAAACAGTCCGTAGGTCGAGGCCCACTCCGCAGCTTCCGCGCTCCGCGGCTCTGCACCAAAGGGCGGCGTATCGTAGTAGTACGCCCACTCTATGCCGCACCAGTACAGAAGCCCCGCGCCGACGCCGGCGCAGAACAACATACCGACCCAGCTGACGTTGCTGAACTCAGGTTCGCTTTCGTCGCCGAGACGCACGTTGCCGTAACGACTGAAAGCCAGCCAGGCGAGAAACCCGATAGCCGCGACGCTGGCCAGCAGGTAGAGCACGCCGAACTCGCGGGCAATGTAGGCGTACAGAGTTTCAAGAAAATCGCTGGATTCGCCGGGAAAGGCGAGCAGGGGGACGGCGGTGACCAGAATTATCGCGGCACACAAGCCGAAACTGGGCCAGTCTATTCGGCTTTTCTCCATGTAACCCCCTGTTATTATTATGTTTATTCTACTGTGAGAATAACTGCTCCCCGAATTCTACCCTGTTCGATGAGCTCATTGCTGCGGACAATATCCGCCAACGGCATCGTCTCGGCGATGCGGTGATGCAGCGCCTCTTTTCGCAGCGCTTTGTCGATGTCGGCGATCGCTTGTTGCTTTGCCGATTCCGGCATCGCGTAAACGATGATGGTGCGTATCGTCAGGTCTTTGTACATCATCCGGTAGAAGGGCAGCTGCGGTTCCGGTACCTGGGCAGATCCATAGGTCGCGATTACGCCGCCGACCTTCAGCACCTCGATCGTTATTGGCAGGTTCGCTCCAAATTCGACGTCGACGACACGATCGACAGGATCGCCGTCCGACGCCGCGAGTATTTGCCCGGCGACGTCCTTGCCGCGGTGGTTCACGACGTGCTGTGCGCCGGCTTCGATGCACGCGTCCTCGTCTGCCTTGTTGCTGGCGGTCGCAATTACGCTGGCGCCCGCCTGGCTTGCCCACTGGATCGCGTAGTTGGCAACCCGACCTGCACCGCCCGTGACGAGAATTCGCTGGCCAGCCACATCGCTGTCAGCAAACACAGCGCGGTGTGCGGTCATGACGGGAATGCCGAGGCAGGCGCCGACTTCAAAGCTCACGGTGTCTGGCAATTTGACGGCACGACGTTCGTCTATCGCAAGATATTCTGCCGCGGTTCCAAAGCGCCGCGCGAATTGTGCCTGGTACAGCCACACACGTTCACCGACGCGGCTCGCATCGACACCAGCGCCGGCGGATTCGATGACACCAGCGCCATCACTGTTCGGAATTACGAATCCGTCATCCAGTAGATTTGGAGCAGAGCCAGCACGCTTTTTCACATCCGATGGATTGACGCTACTGGTATAGACACGAACCAGGACCTCACCGGGTCCCGCCTTCGGTTTATCGAGCTCACCAATCCGCAACACGTCTTTGGCGGCGCCAAAAGACTCAAACCATACTGCTCGCATTCCGGCGCTCCAAAGTTTCGATTTCACGATACTATGCCGTCATGACCGAGTCACAAAGCCCTCTTCGCTTACGCAAGAAACACGGCAGCGGCGCGCCCCTCGATTCGACGGCGGCAGATGGCAAGCGCCTGGTCGATATGCAGTCGGTTCGCAATGCGATCGTCTCTGCACTCATCACAGTCGTGGTCTTCAGCGTTTTCTGGGTCTCGTTAAGCGAGCTGACCAACCGCGTGTATCCCTGGCTTACGGTCATTCTCGGGTTCATGGTAGGACACAGTATCCGGCTGGCCGGGCGGGGTGTTGACGCACGGTTTCCTTTGCTGGCAGCGGGGTTCACATTATTCGGCTCGTTGTTCGCCAATATCGTTGTTGCGGCCTCGGTGACAGCAGACGGAAACAGCACCAGCACGCTCAGGGTTCTGACGAGTGTAACGACGATGACCTGGCCGGTCTTTTTCGAGGAAGCGCTGACAATTGCGGATGGTTTTTACGCGATCTTTGCGGCGAGCGTGGCTGCCTTCTACGCTAACCGGCGGCTGACGCGGTCGCAATACCATGCCTTACGGCTTTGGCGCGAGGACCAACAGCGTGACTGAGGAAATTCAACTTTCGCTACAGCATTGCCGCTATCGCGCTTTATGCAAATACACATGTTGCACACGAAGGCGGCCTTGATCCGGAATCGTATCCGGCGGTGCGCGATTGGTTGTTGCGAGTTGAAAACCGGAGAGCTTATGTTCCGATGAGGCTGCCGTCAGATCGGCATTAGCAGCGGCCCATCATTCTTAATGCGAACTCCGGCGAGCGACGCAAGTTGCGACGCAACGAGTCGTTCGATGTCCTGCACGGCATGTGCGATGCCAAGGAAAAACTGCGGCTCGCGGCGCAAGAGCGACCAGTCGTTTGTTTCCAGGATCCTGACCAGATGTGTGATGTTGGCCCGGATCGCCTCGATGTAGGGATTCCTGCCGCCATACAGAACTTCGGCGTAGCGATACGCGCGATTGAACTTTGAATTCAGCCGGTCGCGCGTCACCTGCTGATAAAACGCCGGCGTCTTGCGAAGGAGATCTTCACCCGACTGGTAGCGAACCATGTATTCGCCGGGCCTCGCGTTTTCCACGGCAATCCCGCCGACAACGAACTCGTTATATAAACGGTCACGGCATTTCTCGAGATAGCATCGATCGGCCATCTGGGCAATCAGGTCGGCGGTCCCAATCAGGTGGCCGCAGAGTGTATCGCGAGGGTCGTCCAGTTCGATCTTGTCGAGGTCCAGCTCGTAGCCCGTGAAATGCACGATCATGCTGCTGATACCAACATCCTTCGCCATGCCGAGCTCAGGAAGATAACGCCGCAAAAAGTCTGCGCTTCGCGATACGTGGTAAAGCGTGAACTCGGCACCGTTGGTGAAGTCCCTGTCCCGCGTTTCGTGACGAATGTAGCCGGCGTCGTGAAACAGTGCGGTCACCACAGCCATTTGCGCCCGGCTGGCGCCCAGGCGGTCGGGCGGCTCCGCGCTACGCTCGTAACCCACCAGCAACCGCGCAACCGCGAGCGTCATATCAAGCGTGTGCTGCATGTCGTGATAGGTCGTGTCGCAGCCCTTGTAACCCGGGTAACGGCCGGTGAAGAGGCGCTCGAAATCGTAAAATGCCAACCACAACTTATCGTAGGACATGCCCGGAAAAGTTTCGGCAAAGAGCTCGTGCACAGCGTTACGCACCGATGCAGGACTGCTTACCTGTACAGTGTTAGTGACATCGAAATCGTTGCGTCGATCCTGTGACATATTCCCCCGCATTTTTTTCTGATCATCATACACGGCGGATAAAGTTCTCACAGGTCGATTCCGGGGAATATGTTATATCCGAATGACGCACTTCGGCGACAGCTAGAGGTCGAATTCTGCGATCACCGGCGCGTGGTCGGATGGCCGTTCCCAGGCTCTCGGCTCCTTGTCGATGTAGCTTGCCGTGCAGCGCTTTGTCATCGCGGCGCTGGTCAGGATCAGGTCTATGCGCAGGCCGGCGTTGCGCCGAAAACCTGCGCTGCGATAGTCCCACCAGCTGAACGATTTCTCCGGCTGTTCGAACTTGCGAAATACATCAGTCAGACCGAGATCGAGTACATCCCTGAGCGCTCGTCGCTCCGGTGGGCTACAGAGTATGGCCTCACCCCACCCTTCGGGGTCGTGCACGTCCTCGTCCCTCGGGGCGATATTGAAGTCACCGAGCACAACGAGGTTCTCGTAGCGCTGCAATTCGGCCGCGAGGAAGCCATGCAAGGACGCGAGCCAACCGAGCTTGTACTCGTATTTCTCGGAGCCAACCTCGGAACCGTTGGGGATGTAAAGATCGACAATTCGCACATTGTTGACAGTGCTGGCCAGAATTCTGCGCTGCGGATCGTCGAGGTCCGGAAAATCAGTTACGGGATTCTCGGCGGGGGTCCTGCTAAGCACGGCGACACCGTTATAGGTCTTTTGACCGCTGACCAGGGAGTGATATCCAATCGCGCTCAGGGCATCGCTGGGAAATTTCTCAGCGACCTGCTTGATTTCCTGGAGTACAAGCACATCGGGCTCGTGATTTTGCAGCCACTCGATGACGTGCGGTTGTCGCACATTCATTGAGTTGACATTCCATGTGGCGATTTTCAAGTCGGCTGTATTCCGTTTTGCCGTAACAGGGCATCAATGGTCGGTTTGCGCCCGCGAAAAGCGATATAGGCGGCCATGATATCGCGGCTGCCACCGACTTCGAGAATTTCCCGGCGAAATCGCTGCGCCGTGTCGAGGTCGAAAATGCCAGCCTCCTCGAAGGCGGAGAAGGCATCGGCAGCAAGCACTTCCGCCCATTTGTAGCTGTAGTATCCAGCCGCGTAGCCGCCCGCAAAAATATGTGAGAAAGCATGTGGCAGACGATTGTATTCAGGATGCGGAAGCAAGGACACTTCGCCTCTTACTTCCTTCAGCATCGCAAGAGGCGCTACCGGATGGGCCGGGTCGTATTCAGCGTGCAAACGAAAATCGAACAGCCCGAGTTCCAGCTGCCTCAGCATGGCGAGACCGGCCCCGGTATTCCTGCTTGCCTCGAGTTTGGAGAACAGATCGCAGGGTAGAGGTTCGCCGGTCTCGGCATGTGCCGAACATTTTTCCAGCACCTCGTAATTCCACGCGAAATTCTCCATGAACTGGCTTGGCAGCTCCACCGCATCCCAGGGCACACCGTTGATGCCCGATATGCTGGGGACGTCTATGCGCGTCAACAGGTGATGCAACATGTGGCCGAATTCATGGAATAGTGTCACGACGTCGTCGTGAGTGAGCAGGGATCGCCCGGCGTCGTCTCGCGGTGGAAAATTGCACACGAGGTAGCCGACCGGCAACGCAATATTTCCGTTCAGATTCTGCCGGCCAATACACTCATCTATCCACGCGCCGTTACGTTTGCCGCTGCGCGCGTAGAGATCGGTATAAAAGCCGCCTATGACCTGGCTGTTGGCGTCCTTGATCGAGAAATAGCAAACGTCATCGTGCCAGACAGCAACGTCTTTTTGCTCGATCAATTCGACGCCGTAAAGTCTTGCGGCGAGCGAAAACAGCCCGTCGATAACCGTACTTGTCGGAAAATACTGGCGTAGATCTTCATTGGAAACCGAGAACCTGGCCTGCTTGAACTTCTCGAGCCAGAATGTGAGGTCCCAGGGTTCGAGTGCCATGCCGGCGAATTCCTGCAGGTCCGACAGTTCTTTCTCGGCGGCGGCACGGGAGCTTTGTGCAAGTTCATGCAAAAAGCCCAAGACCTCGCCAGTCGAGCCGGCCATTTTTGTGGCCAGCGAATATTCGGCATAGTTGCTGAAACCGACGAGGTTCGCGGCCTCGTGACGCAACGACAGGATTTTGTCGATATTCTCGGTGTTGTCCCAGTCAGGATTGTCACCCTGATCGGAGCCGCGCGTTGCCCAGGCACGATACAGCTTTTCTCTCAGTTTGCGATCGTGCGCATGCGTCATGATCGCGTCATAAGTCGGGTAATTGAGCAGCAGCAACCAGCCGTCCAGTTGCCTTTCTGCCGCGTTTTCCGCAGCACGAACCATGGTTTGTCGCGGTACGCCGGCGAGTTCGTCGGCATTCTTTATGTGCAGCGACCACGCGTCGGAAGCGTCCTGCACATTGTGTTCGAAACTTGCCTGGGTTCCCGCAAGTGCCTGCATGATCGCTTTGAAGCGTTGCTTGTCGGCGTCCGGAAGATCGACACCGGCAAGATGAAAGTCGCGCAGGGCATAATCGACCGCACTACGATGAGATTCGTTTTCGTTGTCTGCCAGTGACGTACCCACGCTTGCGTATGCACGCTGCAGGCGCGCGTTTTGCGATATTTCGGTGCCATGCTCGGTCAGTAAAGGCAGCGCCTTATTGTAGGCATCACGCCAGTCTCGAGATCCGAGTACACTTTGCAGATGCGCTACCGGTGACCAGACACGGCTGAGCCTGTGCTCCATCAATTCGACTGGTGCAACCAGGGAATTAAAATCGGGATTTTGTTCCGTGTTCAACAAAGCGTCGAGTTGCTGGCGATGGTCGGAAATCAGCGCCTCGATCGCTGGCAACACGTGCTGTGGACCGATTTCACCAAACCGCGGAAGCGATGATGTGTCGAGCAGGGGGTTTGTCATGGGTTGACTTGATATGTTTTTCAAGCGCCGCATAGTAGCACAGGGCTGTAGGCACAGAATGGCGCAAAAACCCGGCCAAACAGGAGAATAAGGGTGTCCGAAAAGTATGATTTGCTGGTGATAGGTGGCGGTAGCGGCGGGCTCGCTCACGCGCAGCGTGCGGCCGAATACGGCGCCAGGGCTGCAGTAGTCGAGCACGGGCCGCTGGGCGGGACTTGTGTCAACGTCGGCTGTGTACCGAAAAAAGTCATGTGGTATGCCGCGCACTACGCGCATCAGCTGCACCATGCGAAGGATTATGGGTACGACATAAACACCCGCGGTCACGACTGGGGCGCACTAAAGACGCGACGCGATGCTTACGTAAAGCGGCTCAACGGCATTTACGGCCGCAATCTGGCGAAACGCGAGGTCAGCTACATTGCCGGTAATGCCCGGTTCATCGATGCGCACACGGTGGATGTCGATGGCAGGCGTTTCGAGGCCGATCGCATCGTCATTGCTACCGGTGGCCGGCCGATGGTGCCGGACATAGAAGGTGCCGAACTCGGCATCACGTCCGATGGATTTTTCGAGCTCAACGAGCAACCGAAACGGGTCATTGTCGTCGGCAGCGGTTACATCGCGGTCGAGCTCGCTGGCATCTTTAACGGTCTCGGCACCGAAACACAGTTGCTGGTTCGCAAGGACGCCATATTGCGAGACTTCGATGCGATGCTCGGCACCGCGCTCATGCGCGAGATGCGTGCCAGTGGCATTGCGCTTACGACGGGCGCCATTCCGGCCGCGGTTCGAAAAGAAGCTGCGGGCCTTGTACTAACCGCCGAGGACGGCCGCGAATTCGGGCCTGTGGATACGGTGATCTGGGCGATCGGGCGCGCGCCCAATACCGCAACACTGGATCTCGCCAACGCGGGTGTCGTTACGGACGAGGGCGGTTTTGTGACGACGGACGAGCTGCAACAGACCAATGTCGACAACATCAATGCGCTGGGCGACGTTACAGGCCGTGCGGCCCTGACACCGGTCGCTATCGCCGCTGGCCGGCGACTTGCCGACCGATTGTACGGTGGCATGGCGGATCGGTATCTCGATTACCGGCTGATACCGACCGTCGTCTTCAGCCACCCGACCATAGGCACGGTTGGCATGACCGAGGCAGAAGCGCGCAGCGAATACGGCGAGGACGTCAGGATTTACAGTTCCGAATTCACGCCGATGTTTTACGCACTGGGTACCGACAAGAAGTCGACGGCCATGAAGTTGATAACGGCGGGTCACGAAGAGCGCGTCGTCGGCCTGCACCTGTTTGGCGATGGGGCCGACGAAATGCTGCAGGGTTTTGCGGTCGCCATGCGAATGGGTGCAACCAAAAAAGACTTCGACGACACGGTCGCCATCCACCCGACGAGCGCGGAAGAAGTCGTAACAATGCGTTAATACCGGCCTTCAGGCGGTAATTTTCATCTGCTTGAGTACAGGTGCGGTATCAGGGCGCACGCCGCGCCAGATGCTGAAGGATTCGGCAGCCTGCTCGACCAGCATGCCCCAGCCCATGACGGATTGCGGCGCGCCGACATCGCGTGCCCAGACGCTGAACGGCGTTGGTTGCAGGCCATACGACAGGTCGTAACAAAAGCTGTTTTTCGAGATCGCGGCGGCCGGGTAGGGCGGTACCTCGCCCTTTACACCAGCCGACGTGGCATTGATGACCAGGTCGTAGGGGTTGGCCACGGGTACGGCGCTGAAACGGCACGCGGCCACCGGACCCGACTTTGAAAAATGGTCGGCGAGCGCCGCCGCTTTGCCGAGACTGCGGTTTGCTATCTGGATGGATGCGGGTTGCATCTCCAGTAACGGGCCGATGATGCCGCGCGTCGCGCCACCGGCACCGAGGATAAGTATGTTCGCGTCCTGCAGTGTCACGCCGAGATTCACGACGAGGTCCCTCAACAAACCGATGCCGTCAGTATTGTCGCCATGAATCTCGCTGCCGACGAAGGACAGTGTATTGACCGCGCCGGCGGTCGCCGCTCGCTCGCTGGTGTGATCAACAAGCCGGCTGACTTCTGTTTTATGCGGAACAGTGATGTTGAGGCCCTTGCCTCCCGTACGTTGGAACTGGCGTACCGCCGTTTCGAGTTTCTCGGGCGATACCTGCAGAAGTTCGTATTGGATGTTTTGTCCGGTCTGCAGCGCAAACAGGCGGTGTATGACGGGAGAACGACTGTGCGAAATCGGATAGCCCATCACGCCGTAGCGATCGATTGTAGTGGTTGCTATCTTCGAATCGTCCGACAAGTCCCTACTCCGATAGCCACCTTGCGACGTCCATCGCAAAGTAGGTCAGTATGCCGCTGGCGCCGGCTCGCTTGATGCCGAGCAAGGATTCGAGCACCGTTTGACGCTCATCGAGCCAGCCTTTTTCCGCGGCCGCCTTGAGCATCGAATACTCACCGCTGACCTGGTAGGCGAAGGTTGGAATCCGGTAGGTATCTTTTACGCGGCGCACGATGTCGAGGTAAGGCATCGCCGGTTTGACCATGACGAAATCAGCGCCTTCGTCGATGTCGAGACCCACCTCCCTGACGGCTTCATCGCTATTCGAGGGCGCAACCTGGTAGCTGGACTTGTCGCCACCTCCGAGGTTCGCGGCCGAACCGACAGCATCGCGGAACGGGCCGTAAAAGGCCGAAGCAAATTTTGCAGCGTAGGCCATGATCAGGGTATTGCTGTGCCCATGCTCCTCGAAAGCGTTGCGTATGGCACCGATGCGACCGTCCATCATGTCGGAGGGCGCCACCATGTCCGCACCGGCCTTGGCATGCGACAAGGCCTGCTTCACGAGCATGTCAACGGTCACGTCATTCAGCACATAGCCGTTGTCGTCGATGATGCCGTCCTGCCCGTGCGTCGTGTAGGGATCCAGGGCGACGTCAGTGATGACCATGAGGTCTGGCAGCTTTTCCTTGATGGCGCGTACCGTGTTTTGCACGAGACCATTCGGATTCGCGCACTCGATTCCGTCCAACGACTTTCTTGCTGCGTCAATGACGGGAAAAAGCGCAATCGCCGGTATACCGAGATCGCGGGCCTCGGTCAGCTCCACGAGCAATTTGTCCACACTTTTGCGGCTGACGCCGGGCATGGAGGGCACCGCCTCGACCTTGTTTTTGCCCTCGACGACGAAAACCGGGTATATAAGATCGTCAGGGGAAAGCTGGGATTCAGCGACCAGCCTGCGCAACGCTTTTGTGCGCCGGGCACGGCGCAGGCGAATCAAGGGGAACTGTCCGGGGGTCAGGTGACTCATAGCTATTCAGAATAAGGCGATGATGAATAATAACGGGAATTTCTTATTTTCCCTATATTTAGCAACGGTTTCCACGCCTTAATCGCGCTTTTCGGCAGTCAAGGTAATAAAAAGCACCAGGGGCGGGTCATCTCGTATGAACAGTAACGAAGCTGCGGGCAACAGGCGCAAGCGGTTCGACCGCCTGGTTACCGTCTTTCACGCAGACATGTTTCGCTATGCCGCCTGGCTTTGCAGGGACAAGTCAATTGCAGAGGATGTTGTCCAGGAAGCGCTGTTGCGCGCCTGGAAGTCACTGGATGCGCTGCGCGAGGATGCGGCGGCCAAGCAATGGCTACTGACCATAGTGCGTCGCGAAAATGCGCGCTATTTCGAGCGACGTCGGCTGGAAACTGTCGACATCGACAATTTGACGGCGTCTCAGTCCGCATTGCTGGCCGAGGTGCCCAACGAGGAGCTCAACGACCTCAGAGAGGCGATTTTCGAGCTGGATGATGATTATCGCGAGCCGCTGGTTCTGCAGGTCCTCATGGGCTACAGCACGAACGAAATCGCGGCGATGATGGAGCTGAATCAGGGAGCGGTGTTAACTCGTTTGCACCGCGCCCGGTCGAAGCTTAAGAGTTTGACGGCGAATGAGGTGAACTCATGAGCCAGGCGAAGGAAATGAACTGCGAAGAGTATCGACACGCACTGACTGCGGAGCCAGGATTCAAAGACGAGTCCCGGCACGCAGACGATTGCGTCGAGTGCCGTGGGTACAGCGCCGGAATATTGGCCCTGGATGCAGACATCGCTCGCGCGATGAAAATTTCTGTGCCCGAGCTCCGGATGCCGGAGCTGCCGAACGTCGATGTGGTCTCGTTCCCGGCTCGCCGGTTTCTCTCCAGACCGGTGTGGTTTGGTTTGGCCGCAACGGTGTTGCTCGCGGCAATGGTCGGACTTCGCTTGATGGGCCCGGGCATGGACGAAACCGCTGGAACGCTGGAAGAGCAGGTACTCGCGCATGTCGATCACGAGCCCGATGCCTTGTTGCCCAGCAGCACGCCGGTTACGGATCGTCGCCTCGCGGACGCCGTGCCGGGAAATATCGCGACGATGAATCGCGACATTGGCCTGATCACCTTTGCGGCGTTCTGCAAAATCAATGGTCAGGATGTACCTCACCTCGTTGTTCAGGGTGAGCGCGGCCCGATCACTATCCTGCTGATGCCGTATGAAAAGGTCGCGGCAGCTACGCCGCTGAATGGAGTTAATATCCACGGAGTCATATTGCCCGTTGGCGACGGCAGTATCGCCATCATCGGTGACCGCGAAGAGTCGCTGGAAGATGTGCAACAGAACATTTTGCATTCAGTGGTATGGGGCACATAAGCGCCCGACCACTGAATAACCTGGGCCCGGTCGCGGGCAATTACCTGTAGGAGAGTAAAAGATGTCTGAGAAAAAAATCGTAAAACCTCTGGCGCTGGCGGTTGGTGCGGCGCTGGCCGGATCGTTCGCAATCAGTGGCACTGTGAATGCGGATACTGTTGCCAGCCCGTTCGCGATGTCATCGCTCAGCGTTGGCTACATGCTGGGTGAGGGCGAAGGCGCTTGCGGCGGCGATAAAGGCGAAAAGAAAGAGGGCGAAGGCAGCTGCGGTGAAGGTTCCTGTGGCGGTGACAAGGAAGGCGAAGGCAGCTGTGGCGAGAAAGAAGGTGAAGGTTCCTGCGGTGAAGGTTCCTGCGGCGCTGACAAGGAAGGCGAAGGCAGTTGCGGCGAGAAAGAAGGCGAAGGCAGCTGTGGTGAGAAGAAAGAGTAAGGTCGTTGCCGTGAATGTGGCTTTGTCAGGAGCCACATTCAATTCACGCGACTCCGGAAAAGCCCGCGCAATGCGCGGGCTTTTTTTTTGCACAGAAAACAGACAAATCGATGCTGAGTTCCATCGCCCGGGTTGCTACATTAGTGCACGGAACAAAGTGAGGAGCAGGATTTGACCAGGGCAATCTCGCGATGCCGGTGGGCAGAAGGGGTAAACCTCGAGTACATCGAGTATCACGACAGGGAATGGGGCGTCCCCGTTTGGGACGACAGAGTGCAATTCGAGTTCCTGATTCTCGAAGGCGCGCAGGCGGGCCTGAGCTGGTCGACGATACTCAACAAGCGACAAGGATATCGCAGAGCCTTTGCTGACTTCGATGCGGCCAAAGTGGCTCGCTTCACGGCGAAGCGCGTTGAGAAACTGCTCGAGGATCCGTCCATCGTCAGGAATCGCCTTAAGGTGAACGCTGCGGTGACGAACGCGAAAGCATTCCTCGCGGTGCAAAAGGAATTCGGGACATTCAGCGAATACATCTGGGGCTTCGTCGGCGGCAAGCCGATACAGACGAATCGCAAAGCGGACGACGATCTGCAGGCGACTTCGCCCGAGTCCGATGCCTTGTCGAAGGACCTCAAGAAACGTGGCTTCAAGTTCGTTGGCAGTACGATCATCTACGCCCACATGCAGGCTACCGGCATGGTGAATGATCACGTAAGTACTTGTTTTCGTTATAAACCCTGCAAGGCACTGGGCAGCCGGAAGCGCTAGACCCGCTTGCATTCGGGCGGGTGCCAGCGGATTATCGGGCGCATCCCAATAACGAAACGAACAAGAGGGCCCTCAAAATGTCCGATCAATTAAACGGCAGGCCGCCGGCTTCCTATTACATTATTGCCGGTGTGTTCCTGGTCTGGAACATCATTGGTCTGCTGTTTTACTACCAGCAAATGACGCTGACACCCGAGGCGATTGCCAGCATGGGTCCCGAAATAGCTGCGTTCATGGAGGCGACGCCAGTGTGGGCGAACGCCGGATATGCCATTGCAGTTAACGCCGGCGTGGTGGCTTCAATTTTGCTGTTGTTGCGAAATTCCTGGGCCCTTTACCTGTACGTGCTTTCTTTCCTGGGCGTACTTATCCAGGATCTCGACGCATTTGTGCTGCGGGACGTCGCCGGTGTTTTCGGCAACTTCGCCTATTACCTGCCGTCCATAGTCATCATCATTTGCATCGCCGAGATCTGGTACACGCGGTCAGTTGCCAATCGTTATCAGCGTTAGCTCCGACAGGCCTTGCGGCGTATTGTGGGATATGCCGCCGAGGTAAATCGTATTGGAAGTCAGTCCGGCCCAGTCAAACGTGATGTCAGCCGTTGTGCCTGCGCCGACGAAGGCCGGACCGCTGGCCGTCATGTTGCCTTTGTCGTCGACGTTGCCAAAAGACCAGGCCAGCAACTGATAGTTTGAGCCGGGGCCGCCGCTCACTTCGTCGGTCGCAAAGCCGTGGACGTAAACACCGTAGACACCCGCGGCGGGCCGGAACAGATTGAACTGTTCCTCGGATGTCGGTTCGCCGCTTTCGCCTATCCTGCTGCAGGCGGAGCCATCAAGGCCGCAGTAGTAAACGTACATGTCGAGATCGTCGTCACCGTCTGTCAGCGCATCAAACAATGAAAACCGCAGGAACAACTGGTTCTGAGGCACGATGAGTACGTGCTCGGTTACGCCATTATTTGTTCGGCGCGTGAACGTCTTGGTCGGATCGTTGGCGACGAACCGGGTCTCGATGTACGGAAGGTTCAGCCCGTGCACGCCGGGGCTGTAACTGCCGTTATAGCCGAACTCGACCGGGAAAGTTTCGCGACCCGTGCCGCCAAAAGTAATGATTTCTTTCGGCGCTGTTATCGACGCCGGTTTTACGGCGATGGTGCTGCGGACATTGTGGTCTGCGTTTACCCATGTAAATGAGCCGAAGCGCCACAAATCCATCGGGCCGGACACATAGGTGAGGGTGACATCAAATGTCGCCGATTGGCCGGGACCAAGGCTGATGGACGGCGGCGTAACGCTGACATCGATTCCCGGCGGAGGAGAAATCTCGACCGCGAAGGACTCGGCCTCCTCGCTTACGTTAGTTACGCGGCGGGTTACGGTCTGCTGGTTGGCCAGACGCGAAATCGACACCGACGGCTGGTTAAGATCCCTGGCCATACCTGAGTAACCGGCGGTGCCAAGTTCCGTGCAACGTGCGGCACTGACAGCGGGCGATGCGGTTCCGCAAGCGAATGCGTCGTACTCATCATCACTGACCTCGTACACGAGACCGGGGAACAAGGCCTTGTTCGGCACGATGTGCCCGCCGCCGTAGTCGAACGGGTTTGCCGACCCGATGCCGTCCGGCAAGCGCAGGTCCTGGCGTGCCGTTGTAACGAGCGCCGACCGGATTGCGGCGGGCGACCACTCCGGGTGAGCCTGGCGCAGTAGCGCGGCAACGCCGGCGACGTGGGGCGTCGACATCGAGGTGCCGCTCAGGTAGGCGTAATTCTCACCGGGTTTCGCATTCGCGGGGTCGGGTGTGAATCCGGCAATAATGTTGACGCCTGGTGCTGTGACGTCGGGCTTCAGTATGTCCGCAATCGGCCCGGGGCCGCGCGCCGAGAAACGAGCCATGATATTGCCGGTATCCTCGGTGGTCAGCAGGAAGCTCTTCTCAAGTACGACCGAGACCTCACTGCCCGCGTCCAGTTCGGCCAGGATCAGGTTGCCATCGGCCTGGCCGATCATGAGTGCCGGTATGTCCACGAGCCCTTCGGCGCCAAACATCACGATAGGGTCGCCGGCGATGTTGTAAACAATTGCAGCAATCGCACCCGCATCCTCTGCGTTCTTCACCATGTCGGTGAACAGGCAACCGGAGCGCTGCAGCAATGCGACGTTGCCAAGCATGTCGTCGGCGTTGATTAATGGCTGGCAACCGTCGCTCGCTACGCCGCTCGCGCCGGACGGCAAGGTGTCATCACCATCGTCCGCGAGTACGAGCTTCGCCTCGATCGGATCGCGATCGGCAAGCGGCGGCGAAAACAGGGCCTCCCGAGTCGCATATTTGCCTGCAATGGTTGATGGCGAGATCACCTTCATTGCCTCAACCGACGATTCGCCCTTGCGCGTCGATGCGGCGGCCGTGATGACCCAGGGAGCGCCTGCAGGCGATCCTATGGTCGCAAGGTTGGGCCCTTCATTGCCGGCGGCGACGACGGCAAGGATTCCGGCTTTGGTCGCGGCCATCAGCGCAACGTCGTCCGGCGCGGTGATTTCCCGCATCGAACTGCCGACTGAATAACTGATGACATCAACGCCGTCTGCGACAGCCGCATCAATGGCGTTGGCGAGGTCGGACGTATTGCAGCTTGCGCGCGAATCGGACGGGCGCAACCAGCAGGCTTTGTATACAGCGATACGTGCTCTTGGGGCCATACCCTCGACATCGCCGATCAACGTGCCAAAAATTGACGCTCTGCTGCGATTGCCTGCGGCGGTGGTCGCTGTGTGTGTGCCGTGACCATCAGCATCGCGCGGCGAACGAAATTCGTTTTCATCGATGGGCCCGGTATTTTCTGCGCCATCAATGAACCAGCGGGCACCGATTAATTTGTTATTGCAGTCAGTTTCCGCAAAGCGCTCGCCCGCTTCGCACTCGCCGTTCCAGTTTTCGGGCTCTTCGAACGCCAGCACGTCCGGCATCCTGCCGAATCGAGCGCAAAGCCACTTGCCCAGCAGTGACGTCTCAGCCCAGCTACTGCGGCACACTCGCGGGCGATCAGCCTCACGAGTTTCCTGCAACGACGGGTGCTCTGGCGCAATGCCACTGTCGATAATGCCAATCACTATGCCGTCGCCGTCGAGCGCTTGCGCGCTGCGAAGACCATCCGCACTGTCAAACAAGCCCAGGAAGCTCGCACTGTAACGAGTAGCGAGCGGCCGGACCTCGTCTTCCCAAACGTTGAGAACCTCTTCGAGCCCCTTCAGTTTTTGCGCCTGCGCGAGCGTCATTCGCGCAGCAAAGCCGTTCAAGCCGTACTTGTAGCTGTATATCTTCTCGACGTCAGGTCCGGCTTTCGCCAATACTCGCTCATGTTCCGATTCAAGCTGAGCGGCGTAGGCCTCCGTACCGGCATTGTTTTTCTCAAATCGTGGCTGCACAGAGATGCCGCTGGTATACGACTTGGTCAATGAGGCGTGGCGCTCCGCGGCCGAGGGAGAGCGTAACTGGACGATGAAAACGCTCGTGCTGGCCAGGTCCTCCGCGCCCGACAGGCGCATATTGCCGCCGCTCTTGATTGCGGACTCCTGCTGAGCGCCGACGTCGAGGGAGCTCAGTAGCAGGCAGCAAAGAAATAATAAGCGTAAGAAATTCACAGGATTTGCCACAGCACAATCAGTCGTCTATATAGCCGCTCAATTCGTCGTCGCTGAACGTTACGCCGAGTCCCAGCGCGATGCGATTCACGAAATTGAAATAGCCTACGATCAGGGTAAGGTCGAGTATATCTTCATCGGACAAGCCCTCGGAACGGAGTTCGCCGAGGTCGATTTCAGTCATTGCCGCAGGGGCGGTGGTCAGTTTCTCGGCGTATCGGACGATATTGCTGAGGCGGGGCTCAAGCGTCTCGAGGCCGTCAGCCGTCATCAGGAGACTGACAATTTCTTCATCCTTGAGATAACGCCGCAACGTTTCGGCATGGTGGTTGACGCAGTATTGACAGTCGTTGCTCGCGGACACGACAACAGCGACCGCCTCGCGCTCGGCGCGGCTTAGCCCCGATTCGCCGAACATGATTGTCATGTACAAATCGAGATGATTGCCCATCGCCTCGGGATTGAGGCTGTGGACCTTTAGAATGTTGGATACCTTGCCGCGCCGCCTGAGCAGCGTCGCATAGGTTTCGGCCAGCTTGCCTTCAGCTTCACTGACTTCAATTTCTTTGATCCAGGACATAATTTCTCGCAACCGCGGTCTTGCCAGCCGCATCGGAATTTCGTCCATTGTCTGGCAAGCGCTCGAGAAAGTCGAACGTCCCCTGGTCAGCTCTGGCCGATAGTCACCATCTCTCGGCCGTCAGAGACCTCCCTGTTGAGGTGCACTCAAGAGGCAAAAAGTTTCGTCCGATCGGCAAAGCTCTTGAATTCGAGGGCATTGCCGCAGGGATCGAGGATGAAAAGTGTCGCCTGTTCGCCGACTTCGCCCTTGAAGCGAACGCGGGGCGAAATCAGAAACTCGCACCCGGCATCCTCAAGGCGGGTGGCGAGGGCCTGCCAGTCGTCCATGTCGAGGACGACACCGAAATGCCGCGCAGGTACGGAATCACCGTCAACGGGATTCACGGGTGCCGCGCCGTCACTGCCATCGACCAGGTGTAAAGTGACCTGATGACCGAAAAAATTGAGATCGATCCATCGTGATGCTGTGCGTCCCTTGCCACAGGCCAACAGCCCGCAATAAAACTCTTCGGCAGCGTTGAGATCTGTCACCGGCAGGGCCAGGTGAAACGGTTGTAACTCCGGACTCATTTGGATTCTCCCAGCCAGTCTCGTGCGTGTAGGTAGTCGCGGTAAAGGGTTTCTTCGGGCGACCCTGGATCCGGTTGCCAGGCGTACCTCCAGCGAACCTCCGGTGGCAGCGACATTAGAATGGATTCGGTTCGACCTCCCGACTGGAGTCCGAACAAGGTGCCGCGGTCGTAAATCAGATTGAACTCGACGTATCGTCCCCGCCGGTACAATTGAAAGTCGCGCTCCCGATCGCCATAGGCATGATCGCGGCGCTTTTTCACGATAGGTACATAGGCTTCAAGATAGCTGTCGGCGACAGACTTGAGGAAAGCGAAGCTGCGATCGAAACCTGCATCGTTTACGTCGTCGAAGAACAGGCCGCCTACGCCACGTGTCTCGTTACGATGCTGAAGAAAGAAATATTCGTCGCACCATTTCTTGTACCGGGGATACAAGTCCGCACCGAAAGGATCGCAGGAGGCCTTGGCGGTTTTGTGCCAATGAATTACGTCGTCGTGGAACGGATAATACGGCGTCAGGTCATAACCGCCGCCGAACCACCAGATTGGGTCCTTGTCACCGGCACTGAAGAACCTGAAGTTTGCGTGTGTCGTTGGAACGTAGGGGTTGCGAGGGTGCAGCACAAGAGACACACCGACCGCCTGGAACTGTTTGCCCGCCAGCTCCGGGCGATGCTTCGTGGCGGAAGAGGGCATCTGGTCACCAAATACATGTGAGAATCCAACGCCCGCCTGTTCGAAAACCTGGCCACCGGCGAGTACGCGACTTTCTCCGCCACCCCCGGCAGCGCGCACCCACTTGTCGCGCGCGAATTCAGCCTTGCCGTCGAGCCGCTCGAGCTCGGATGTCAGGCGATTTTGTAACGCCAGCAAATAGTCTTTTACCTGATCGATGTTGCTCACAGCTGATGCTCTTATTGACGCGGTCGCAGTATCGCTCCGCTTAACAGGTCGCGAATCTCCGATGCGCCGGAAGAGGGTCCGCATTTGCCTGGCACGACGTAGTCTACTCGATCACTGAATTGGCGGCGAAGCGCGTCCTCGCTCGGCGCTACCGGTTGGCCGCTGAGATTAGCGCTGGTTGAGACGATGGGTGATGCGACCGCAATGCATATTGCCCGGGCGACGGGGTTGGTCGTAATGCGGACGGCAATCCCCGTGTTGTCGCCGCGAACGACGGCAGCAACCCGCTTTCCCGCCGGGGCTATCCAGGTGGTTGGTTTTTGCGGGTCGGGGTCTGGCAGGGAAACGTTGTCGGGCAGGTCTATCCAGTCTTCGAACTGCGCCGCCGTGGCTGCGATCAGGATGAGTCCCTTCGACGCCTCGCGTTGTTTGATCTGCAACAGCCGCGCCACGGCATCGAGGTTCCCGGGCAGGCAACCCAGACCGAACACGCCCTCCGTCGGATAGGCGATGACGCCGCCGCTACGCAGTACTTTCGCAGCTTTGTCGATGACCGACATACTTTAACCTTTAGTCTTGTTTGACCTTGGCGCTCTTCTTTTTCGCTGCTGTTTTCTTCGTAGCCTTCTTTTTAGCTTTCTTCTTGGCCTTCTTCTTGGCTTTTTTCTTTTTCGCTGCTTTTTTGGTGGCAGCTTTCGGCGTGTCTTTCGCAGCTTTCTTCTTGGCGGTCTTCTTGCCACCACGACGACCACGCACAGGTGCGGCCGCAAGCAGCTCTATACATTCCTCAAGCGTCAGGGACTTGGGCTCGCGATCCTTGGGGACGCGTGCATTCTTTTCCTTGTTCGTAATATACGGGCCATAACGCCCGTTCAGGACCTGGATGCCCTGTTCTTCGAAATCGAGGATGAGGCGGTTCGCATCGGCGAGTATTTTTTCGGCAATGAGTTCCAGCGCCCGGGGCAGTTCCACGGTGTACGGGTCGTCATCCTTCATCGAGACGTACTTGTCGCCGTAACGAATATAGGGGCCGAATCGGCCAACACTCGCGGACACGGGCAGGCCGTCCTCGGTCTGGCCCAACGCGCGCGGCAGCGTGAACAGGGCCAGTGCGGTATCGAGATCGATATCGTTCATCTTCTGTCCCGGACGCAAGCCGGCGAACTTCGGTTTTTCTTCGTCGTCCTTGGTGCCGATCTGCACGAAAGGCCCGTAGCGCCCCATGCGAACGGTCACAGGCTTGCCACTCTTTGGATCGGTCCCCAGTTCGCGAGCCTGAGCGACCTGTTCGCGAGAAACCGACGCTTCTTTTTCTTCGCAAAGTGACTGGAATGGTTTCCAGAATTGCTCCAGCAGCGGAACCCACTCTTTCTCACCCAAAGAAACCAGGTCAAGGTCGTCTTCGAGCCTGGCGGTGAAGTCGTAATCGACGTATTGCGGGAAATGCTCTGTCAGGAAACCGATGACAATTCGACTGATATCCGTCGGCAGGAATCGTTTCGCGTCCATTTCGACGTATTCGCGATTCTTTAAGGTAGCGATGATACTCGCGTAGGTGGACGGCCGGCCGATGCCGTACTCTTCGAGTGTTTTGACGAGGCTTGCTTCGGTAAAGCGGGGTGGTGGTTCGGTGAAGTGCTGTTCCGGACGAAGCAGGTCGAGCTTAATGGTGTCGCCCTCTTCGATCTCGGGAAGCAAGCGATCGCCGTCGTCGTCCTTCGCGTCGTCCTGCCCTTCCTGGTAGACCGCCATGAAGCCTGGCTCGACAAGTATGGAGCCATTCGCGCGCAGGCGATGGCCGGCATCCGGATCGCCGGCGGCCATTTCGATGGCAACCGTATCGAACACGGCGGGAACCATCTGACAAGCCATCGTGCGTTTCCAGATAAGTGAATAGAGCTTCAACTGATCTGAATCCAGGACAGCCTTGAGGTCCTCAGGCGCACGGGCAACAGACGTAGGACGAATCGCCTCGTGCGCCTCCTGTGCGTTCTTGGATTTGGTCTTGTAGGTCTGTGGCTGCTCCGGCACATTCGCCGCACCGTAGCGCTCCGCGATGACGGCGCGAATCTCTTCGACCGCTACATCCGCCAGCGTGACGGAATCGGTACGCATATAAGTAATGAGACCAACCTGGTCCTCGCCGGGCAAAGCGATACCTTCGTATAGCTTTTGTGCAACTCGCATCGTGCGTTGCGTATTGAAGCCCAGTTTTCTGGAGGCTTCCTGCTGCAGAGTAGATGTTGTAAATGGTGCCGTTGGATTGCGGCGGCGCTGGCGCTTGGTGACGTTTAGTACCTTAAGTTTACCGTCGGCAGCAGCGACGATGGTCTTCTCTACCTCACGCGCAGCATCTTCATTAACAAAACTGAATTGTTCGACCTTGTCGCCTTTGTAGCTGACAAGCCGCGAAACGAAAGGCTGCTCGTTTTTGCTGACATCCGCCTCGATCGACCAGTATTCGCGGGCTTTGAACGCTTCGATCTCAAGCTCGCGCTCAACGATCATCCTTAGCGCCGGACTTTGGACGCGGCCCGCCGAAAGCCCTCTCTGGACCTTCTTCCACAGCAAAGGCGAAAGGTTGAAGCCAACGAGATAGTCCAGCGCGCGGCGCGCTTGCTGTGCACCAACGAGATCGCCCGAAATCCCGCGGGGATGGGCGACCGCATCGCGTACGGCCTGCTTGGTGATTTCGTGGAATACGACGCGGTGTACCGCCTTGTTCTCAAGTGCCTTCTTTTCCTTCAGCAACTCAACCAGGTGCCATGAAATAGCTTCACCTTCGCGGTCCGGGTCAGTTGCGAGATACAGGGCATCGGCATTCTTCAATGCGCGGATAATGGCCTTCACATGCTTTTCGTTGCGCTCGATGATCTGGTACTTCATCGAAAACTGGTTTTCCGTGTCGACAGCACCTTCCTTGGGAATCAGGTCGCGCACATGCCCGTACGAGGCCAGGACTTCAAAATCCTTGCCCAGGTATTTGCTGATCGTGCTGGCCTTGGCCGGCGATTCAACTATTACGAGATTCTTCGACATATCCTGTTGTGCAACCTTGTCTAAGGGTTCAGTGGCGCAAAAACGGAAAACCGCGGACTGTGCCGCGGTCTAATTACGTGCTTGGCAACGATGTGTCAAGAAAATCGCTGTCGAGATCAGTGAATTGAACCGGCGCCCTCGTCGAAAACCAGGTCTTCCATGCGCGCGTACGCTTGCTCCTGGCCCGGCTGACTAAAGAGGACCATCAACACCACCCATTTGATTTGCTCAACGTCGATGTCCGCTGATTCCAGCGCCATCAGCCGGTCGACGAGCAGCTCTCGCTGTGGAGGTGACAGGATGCCGGTTTGTTCAAGATAGATAATGTAGCCGCGACAAAACGCATCGAGCCTTTCGAGCTCGCAGTCGTTGTAAATGCGCGTGCCGCGCGCAGAAAGATTGCCGTAATTGAGATTGTCCTGATGCTCGCTGAGGCCATCGAGCCACTCGAGCGCGCGCTCGATTTCGCCGTCGCCAAATCCTGCCCGCGACAACTCCAGGCGCAGTTCATGCTGATCGGGTTCCGGGTCTTCTTCAGTGTCGACGTAGGTTTCAAAAAGATACATCAGTACGTCGAGTACGTTTTCTTTCATGCCTGGAGCCGCTCCTTTTCTTCAAGCAATTAATGCGTAACGCCCGCCGGATAATGACTCAACTTCACCGTGAAGCTCCAGGATCAGGAGCATGGAGGAAAGCTCCCCAATCGTCAATCCGGAATGTTTCTTCAATTCGTCGATGCTGGTCGGGTCGTGGCTCAGCAATTTGCGCAGGGCGGAGTAATCATCATCACCCGCGGGAATGGATGAACCGTTGTCCGTTGATTCCGTTAAGTTTTGTTGCATATGGCCGGCGAGTGGAGCGAGCTCGGCATGGATGTCCGCGGCAGTCTCGACCAGCTTCGCTCCCTGTCTAATCAGTTCGTGACAGCCGCGAGCGAGCGGATTATGGATAGAACCCGGCAGTGCAAATACCTCGCGACCCTGTTCGGCAGCAAGCCGTGCAGTGATCAGCGAGCCGCTGCGGCGAGCAGCCTCAACCACCAGTGTTCCGAGAGAGAGGCCGCTTATCAATCGATTTCGCTCCGGAAAATGCCACTTGTCAGGCGGCGCTCCCAGCGGGTACTCGCTGACCAGTGCGCCGGTAGCCGCAATCTGGTGCGCGAGATCGTAATTTTGCGCCGGGTACACACGGTCGATGCCATGGCCGAGGAACGCAATGGTCTTGCCGTTGGCATCCAGTGCCCCCCGATGTGCGGCTGTGTCTATTCCCTGCGCCAGTCCGCTAACGATCGCGTAGCCGCTCCGCGACAGGTGTCGCGAGAAATCGACTGCATTGCGCACGCCGCCACGTGTTGGATTGCGGCTGCCGACGATCGCAAGACAGGGCAGGTGCAGCGCGTCGATGTCACCGTTGACGAACAAGGCAAGGGGTGCACCGGCAAGCTGCGTCAGCATTTCCGGATATGCGTCGCTGCCATACACAACGATGTGGTGATCTGCGTTATCGAGCCAGAGTTGTGTCGCATCGATCGCTTTTCGATCAGGGCTGGCGACGGCCCGGGCTTTGTTCTCCGGCAATCCGGCATTTCGCAGGCTTTGTTCAGTCTGCCGGGCGATCGCCTCGATCTCTCCGAAACGCTCCTTGAGCGTGAGCAACTCGGAAACGCTCAGGAATGCGTGCAGGAGGACCAGCCACGCGTCATGCTTCATGTTCTGCTCGCGGGTATTCAAGCTATCAATAATAGCGCCGCACCCGCCCGCGATGTGGGTCATTTCTGTTGCGAAAGACGCAAAAAGGCGCGTAAAAGAAACGGCGCCTTTCGGCGCCGCTCCTCTCAATTCTCTGCATTCAGACTGTTAGGTTGGATTGCGAACGTAGTCGTGGATATGGATAGCTTGTGTTGCTTCCATCACCAGGCCGTAGCTGATCCGGTCGTAGGTCATGAATACCATTACGGTACCCGCCGTCTCGTCAGGCAGTTTAACTTTACCGCCGCGCACGGTGTCCTCAACCTCTTCGCCTGTCTGGAATACGGTCAGTACGTCACCGACGGTCAGTCCACTATTGGCGCCTCGATTCATGACAACTACCTGGTACTGGCCGATCAGGGATATACCGCCAACTACCGCAATAATGCGTCCGTCGATGTTGCTGCTGGGTGCGCGCGGGTAGAAATTCAACGGAATGCTGACAGTCGCGGGAAGCAAGCGGTCACCGATAACGGCTTCCTGGGAGGATTCGGTCAGGGCAACGGTAGCCGGGTCACCTGCCTGCCGCAGACTGCCCTCGCCGATCCTGATACCGTGATAGCCAATCGTACGGTTGTCATCCGGATCCACCAACTTGTCGCCAACGTGAACAACGTTATAGCGCATGCCCGGCAAGTCATTCTGTATGCCGCGAACATAGATTTCGTTACCCGCGGACGCGATCAGATGATCGCCGCGCGTCTCAAGAAGGTAAGGCAAATCATCCGCCTGCGACTTCTCGAGAACGATACCGGCGCTGATAAACGCAGCGATGTCTTCAAACGGGATGCTGGTAACAGCCTCTGTCAGCGGAGTCACTCGCGCCTGCGGTGACATCCGATACGCAGAGGCCCGGACATTGGTAACTCGCGGCTGGCCATCGATGGTTACGAGCCCCAGTACATCGCCGGGATAAATTAGGTGTGGATTCACTATATCCGGATTGATGTACCAGATTTCGGGCCAGAACCAGGGGTCCTTCAGGAATGTTGCAGCGATGTCCCAGAGAGTGTCGCCAACCTGCACGACGTACTCGTCGGGGTGGCCTTCCGCCAGGGGTACCGGCTCATTAATGCGCTCGAGTTGCGGCTCGTAAGTAGCGGATTGAGCACCGGAAGTCGTCGACGCAGAGCTTCTTGGCTCCGATGTCGTGTTTGGCATGGCTATGGAACCACCCGCGTCGGAGCCACGTGTGGACGAACCGGACGAACAGGCCGCCAGCGTTGCAGCCAGCATGACCAAGGTCAGCCGGAGGCCTGGGTTGAGGCGATTATTGCTAAGAGACATAATTCGGGGTTGCTCCCTAATAATAGGTTTGGGCCTGTTCCAAACGAGGCGTTGCTATACTATGTCGTGCCGGACCTGCCGAGGCTGCTAATTACGTCACATTTCGGGCCCCGAATAGTGCCCGGAAGGGCCGATTTCACGCGGCATTGTCTGACATCTTATTCAATAAAGTCAAACATTTAGGTCGCATTTTGGGCAGACCACGCGAAATAATGTTCGTCTGCTTATGTTTCAACAGCTTGATTTTGACCCAATAGTAGCCAACTGGCTTATGTTCAAATTATGCCAAAACTGAAGATACTTGAATTCCCCGATCCTCGTCTGCGGACGAAAGCGATCCCTGTCGACGAGGTCAACGACGATTTGCGTGCGTTGATCGACGATATGTTTGAGACCATGTACGCGGCGCCCGGGATTGGTCTTGCCGCTACCCAGGTCGACTATCACAAGCGCCTGCTGGTCGCCGATGTGTCGGCGGACAAAGACGCTCCACACGTATTGATCAATCCGGAAATCCTGGAAAAGGATGGCGTGACCGTCACGGACGAGGGCTGTCTGTCGGTTCCGGGTTTCTACGAGGAAGTGGAGCGTGCCGAGCACATCAGGGTTCGCTACCTGGACCGGGACGGCGCCGAGCTTGAACTCGACGTGCACGGTTTGCTGGCTGTGTGCATACAGCACGAAATAGACCATCTCGACGGCAAGTTGTTTGTCGACTACCTCTCTGAGGCGAAACGAACCCGCATTCGCAAAAAGCTCGAGAAGGAGCGCCGACTACAGGCTGACGAAGTCGCTTAAGGAAATCCTTGATCAAACCTCGCATTGTTTTTGCCGGCACCCCGGAGTTCGCCTTGTTTTCGCTACGTGCACTCGTCGATGCGGGTTACGAGGTGGTCGCGGTGTATACCCAGCCCGACAGGCCGGCGGGCCGCGGCCGACGTCTCTCGGCCAGCCCGGTGAAATCGTATGCGCTGGAACAGGGCCTGACCGTCATGCAGCCGGAAACGCTTCGCCACCCGGAAACTGCTGCCCAATTGGCAGCCCTGCGACCGGATCTTGTGGTCGTCGCCGCTTACGGATTGATACTGCCGCAACAGGTACTCGACATACCCACGCACGGCTGCCTGAATGTCCACGCATCCTTGCTGCCGCGTTGGCGTGGAGCAGCACCGATACAAGCTGCGATACTTGCCGACGACCGGGAGACCGGGATCAGCCTCATGCGCATGACGGCCGGTCTTGATTGCGGCGCTGTCTACTCCACTCGTTCCATTGCAATCGGGGAGACCGAGGCGGCCGGAGAATTGCACGATCGTCTGGCGGTCCTTGGTGGACAGCTGCTCGTTGCCGATCTTCCCGGGATACTCGACGGCAATATCGTCGCGGTCGCCCAGGATGAGTCGCGGGCCTGCTACGCAGGGAAGATCAGCAAACAGGATGCCGAGCTGGACTGGTCGCAGCCTGCGGCGGATTTGCAGCGCAGGGTGCGGGCCTACAATCCTGTGCCGGGCGCATTTTTTTTCGCCGCTGACGATGTGCGGGTCAAGGTGTGGCAGGCGGCGGTAATTCCGGACGTCGATGAACAGCCTGGACGTGTTGTGCAATACGATGGCGAAGGCATCGTCGTTGCCTGTGGCCGCGGTGGCCTGCAGCTTGAATCGCTGCAGTTGCCTGGCAAACGTCGCGTTCCGCCACACGAATTCGTATCGCAGATCAATTTGCCCCTCGAATTGCCGACCGACAAACACTGATGAGCTCCGATGGCGCGAAGGTCAGGGCGGTCGCCGCCGAAGTACTGGACGCCGTTGTATCCGGCGGCCAGTCGCTGGATACGGCGATCGCAAAGAATGAGCCGCGCGTGGCGGCGGGGGATCGAGCCCTGTTGCGCATGCTGTGCTACGGAAGCCTTCGGCATCACTGGCGACTGCAAAGCTGGATAGACCAGCTCATTGAGAAGCCGGTGCGAAAGCGCGATCGCGTCGTCAACGCATTGCTGGCGATCGGGCTCTACCAGATCGTCGAAATGCGAATTCCCGACCATGCAGTCGTCTCGGAAACCGTGGAAGCGACCCGGGTCTTAAAGCGCCCGAAAATGGCCGGCCTCGTCAACGCCTGTCTGCGTCGCTTCAGCCGCGACAACATGGCAGCAACTGCGCCGACAGACGAAATGTCAGAGTGGAATCATCCTGGCTGGCTCATCCAGCGTGTGCGAAAGGACTGGCCGGCCGACTGGCGGGCCATCCTGACGGCAAACAATGAACGCGCGCCGATGTGGTTGCGAGCGAACGCCGCGAAGAATTCTGCGCGTGAGTACTGCGATCGGCTCGCCGCGCTGGGTATAGACGCCGACACCATTCCGGGCATTCCGGATGCCGTCCGGCTGGCAAAAGCGCACCCGGTGAATGAGTTGCCAGGTTTTGAAGCCGGCGATGCATCGGTTCAGGACGGGGCGGCACAGCTTGCCGCCCGCTGGTTGCTCAGGTCGCTTCCTGCCCGTGACAACGGCAAACCCCTGCGCGTGCTGGATGCTTGCGCCGCGCCCGGTGGCAAGAGCGGTCATTTGCTGGAGGCAGGTGGCGACGGGCTTGAATTGTTCGCGGTGGACAACGACGAGGCGCGGCTCGTGAGTATTACGGAAAACCTGGCACGCATCGGCCGCGATGCAACCTTAATCGCCGCCGATGCATCGAAACCTGAGGAGTGGTGGGACGGACATCCTTTCGACGGCATATTACTGGATGCCCCGTGTTCGGCGTCCGGCGTCATTCGGCGCCACCCGGACATCAAATTATTGCGACGGGAGAGCGATCTGGCCGGCCTGGCCGCCTTGCAAGCGAAGCTACTCGAGGCGCTCTGGCCCCTGCTGCTTCCCGGAGGCTGTTTGCTGTACGCAACGTGCTCAGTGATTGCCAAGGAAAATGACGAGGTGACGGGACACTTCCTGAAGACGCATGGCGACGCCCTGGAAAACGATGTGTTGCCAAATAACAACATCCGCGATCTAATGCGGAGGAAGGCGTGCGGGTACCAGATTCTGCCAGGATCCGAGGGGCTCGATGGCTTTTACTACGCCGCCTTACAAAAAGTGAAGGTTTCCTGAAAAAACTGATGTTCCCGCCAACCATGATTGAACGAATGAACCTGTCGCGACGCCTCGCCTTGACGCTTCTGGCCCTGCTTGTGCTTGGCACCGGCCTTGCAGAGGAGGATATCGAGCGTGAGGGTTACTTCGAAGTCCGGTCGGCATCGACCGAGCTGATCAACGGTGTGCTCACACTGGATGCGAGGCTGCAGCTCGTACTCAGCAGCGAGGCGCTGGCGGCGCTGGAAAGCGGCGTGACCCTGACCATCGAAATGCAGGTGCAGGTCATTCGCGTGAAAAAATACCTCGTTGACTCCGTCGATGCCGAACTCGCCATTCGCTATGAGCTCGAATATCGGCCTCTCAGCCAGCGATACATCGTCCGGAATCTCAACAGTGGAAACCAGGATACCTTCGCAACACTTTATTCAGCGCTGAACAGTCTGGGTCGCGTCCAGGGATTGCCCGTAATCGACGACGCATTGCTACTTCCGGACCGGCCGTATCGGCTGCGTCTGCGTGCAATGCTCAATACGCAGCAATACCCGGCAACGCTGCGCCTGCTGTTCTTCTGGCGCGGACAGTGGCAGCTACAAAGCGAATGGTTCGAATGGTCGTTAGAACACTAAAGCGAATATTCTTCACCGTAATGGGCGTGGCCGGCGTCGCGCTCGTGCTGGCAGCGCTTTTCCTGTTGACCAGGACCGTGCAGCGATCAGACGACTTCGATCGCCTGCAGGACGTCATCCTGGCGATCAACATCGCGGGCGGCATTCTTCTCTTGCTCATACTTATCGGCAACCTCTGGCGGCTGCTGCTGGACTACCGAGAAAATGTTCCCGGCGCAAAACTCAAAGCGAGAATGGTGGGAATGTTCGTCGGTCTGGCGGTGTTACCGTTGATCGTCGTGTTCTACTTTTCGATTCAGTTCATCAATCGTGGCATCGATAGCTGGTTTAACGTGCAGGTCGAAGAAGGTCTCGACAATGCATTGCGCCTGAGCCGTGCAGCAATAGAAATCCGCAAGCGACAAAACCTTGTCGCTACCACGCAAGCGGCACAAAAACTGTCCATGACCGCAGATCGCCAGCTGGTGTTTGAGCTCAGCATGATGCGTCGCGAGAGCGGCGCCAGCGAGATGACGCTGTATGGCGATAACAACCGGATCCTTGCGACAAGTTCGGATTCCGCGGCGACTTCTTTACCAAAACCGCTATCGGAGGAAGTGTCCTTGCTGATGCAGCAGGACCGTCCATTCGTCAGTCTGGAACCCCTGGGTGACGGTCGTTCGGAAATCCGCACCGCGGTGGCCTTCACCTACCGCGGTAATCGTGTGCGGGAGCCGCGGATGGTGCAGGCGCGCTTCCCGCTCGATGAACGGCTTGGCAGAATGATCGACAGCGTTGAAAACTCCTACTCCGAGTATCAGCAACTGGTCTTTTTCCGTGAGGACCTCAAGGACCTGCTGACGTTGACCCTGGGCTTTGTGTTGTTGCTCAGCTTGTTGGCGGCGATCTATGGCGCCTTCGTCCTGTCAAGGCGACTCGTGGCGCCGATCCAGGACCTTGTTGCGGGGACTCGGGCCGTGGCGATGGGTGACTTCGACACACGTTTGCCGACGCCGTCACGTGACGAAATTGGCTTCCTGATCAGCTCCTTCAACGATATGACACAACGCCTGGCGAGCGCGCGGCGGGAAGCGACGCTAAGCCAGGCACTTGTCGAGGCTGAACGCACCAACCTCGAAGTCATCCTTGCTCGCCTGTCTACCGGTGTATTGGCACTGGAGTCAGATCTCAGGATCCGCACGGCAAACCAGGCATCCGGTTCGATCCTCGGTGTGAACCTTGAAAGTCGCACTGGCGAGTTACTACGGGAAGTTGCGAAGGACAATTCCTTGCTCGGGCAGTTCGTCGATGTCGCGTGTGTGCATCTGGATGCGGGAGAAACAGAGTGGCGCGAACAAATTGTCCTGCGTGGTGAGGTTGGTCGGCGAGTACTAACCTGCGCCTGCACTACCTTGCCGGGAGATGAGGACAATGCCGCCGGTTACGTCATCGTCTTCGACGACATCACGGCGTTGTTACAGGCGCAACGCGACGCCGCCTGGGGCGAAGTGGCTCGCCGCCTGGCGCACGAAATCAAGAACCCGCTGACTCCGATCCAGCTTTCTGCGGAACGCATGCGTCGCAAGTATCTTGGCACGATGAACGAAGAAGAAGCACAGATTCTCGATCGTGCAACGCACACGATCGTGCAGCAGGTCGAAGCCATGAAAGAAATGGTCAATGCATTCAGCGACTATGCTCGCGCGCCTGACATGGATTTCAGTCGCTTCGATCTCGACAAACTGGCGCACGAGATTGTCGATTTGTATCGGGCCCAGGAGAGTGACGTTGAAATTGTTCTGACATCAGATCCGACAATGCCGCTGGTCGAAGGTGACATGGGGCGGGTGCGGCAAATACTTCACAACCTGATTCGCAACGCAGTCGAGGCCCTCGAGGGAACCAAGCTTGGCCGCATCGATGTGCAAATTGCGGCAGCCGAGGTCAATGAAATTGAGGTCGCGCAAATCCGTGTTCTCGACAATGGCCCCGGATTCGAGACCGGTAGCATCAACCAGGTGTTTGATCCGTACGTAACGACGAAACCGAAGGGTACGGGCCTCGGCCTAGCGATCGTGAAGAAGCTGGTCGAAGAGCACGTTGGCACCATCCGTGCAAGTAACCGTACGGAAGGCGGCGCGATGATCAGCATACGGCTGCCGATGAGCGAAGAAGCCAGGGAAAAAATGATTGCCAGAGGATCGGGACGCGCCGACAAAAGGAGAGAAAAAGCATGAGTAATGCTCACGTATTGGTGGTTGACGACGAGGCAGATATCTGCGGGTCGATCCAGGATATTCTGACCGACGAGGGTTACGAAGTATCGGTTGCCTCGGGCGCAGCACAGGCGAGACTGGCGCGATCAAAGCAGAAGTTTGACCTCATCCTGCTGGATATCTGGATGCCGGAAACAGACGGTATTACCTTGCTTCGCGAGTGGTCGGATGGCGGTGATCTTAATTGCCCGGTGGTGATGATGTCGGGCCACGGCACCGTCGATACAGCGGTTGAAGCAACCAGGCTTGGTGCTTTCGATTTTGTCGAAAAGCCGCTTTCTCTTGCAAAATTGTTGCGCACGGTAGAGTCCGCGCTGGAATCGGCAGGCCGGCAGTCGCGGACGGCAAGCAGTTCGCTGCCATCACTGCTTGCGCCGGTCGGTCGCAGCGTGGCTATGAAAGCGCTGCGCGAACGTGTTCAGCAGTATGCGCGTCATGATGGTTCGGTGCTTATCATTGGCGAGCCCGGCAGTGGCCGTGGTTCCTTTGCGCGATATATGCACGCCTTGAGCCCGCGTGCGGATGAACCCTTGACCTCGCTCACCGCTGCTTCGGTTTCCGAAGCGAATGTTGAGGAGCAATTGCTTGGCCGTGAAGACGGCGGCGAAGTAACAGCAGGCATTTTTGAAAGAGCGTCGGGCGGTACCTTGGTTGTCGATGAGTTAAGCGATCTCAGTCCCACGGCTCAGAAGATACTTCTTGGCGCTATTGAAGACGGTCGTTTCGCGCGTATTGGCGGCACCACGGCGGTAAAGCTCGATGCAAGAATCGTTGCGACGGTTGGCACAGACTACGAAGCGCTCATAGAGGCCGGCCGCTTGCGTCGTGATCTCGTTGCCACATTAAGTGTGCTCAGTATGCGTATACCGGCACTTCGAGAATATTCCGAGGACGTGCCGGAACTGCTGTCCTACTACGTCGATAAACTTGTCGACGCAGAGCAGCTGACATTCCGCCGCTTCAGCGTTGCAGCACAGAATCGGCTGCGCAATTACCCGTGGCCGGATAACGTGCGGGAGTTGAAACACCTCGTTCGCCGCATGTTGTTATCCGGAAGCAGTGACGACATCTCGCTTGATGAAGTGGAAGCGGAAATCAGTGCCGTTGCGCCGATAGGGGAGTCGCTCGTGAAACAGGATTTGCTGGCACTGCCATTACGCGAAGCACGCGAACATTTCGAACGTTCCTACCTGCAGCAACAGCTCGTGTTGTGCGACGGCAAAGTGGGGCAGCTTGCGAAACGGGTCGGAATGGAACGCACGCACCTCTACCGAAAGTTGCGTTCGCTAGGCGTGGACTTCAAGTCGATCGGGAGCGACGACTAGGGCTTGTTATCAGGCCCTTCGTGCACGGCAACGGCCGTGCGCGCAGCCGGTAGTAATTTGCCGTCCGGCAGGAAACTCAGTCCGGATTCGCCGAAGTCTTCCTGGCTCAGGCTCCGCATCAGGTTCAGCGCTTTTTGCGCAGGGTCGATCACGGGTCCGCCAGGACGCAGCTGTACGGTCGATGTGATCTGACCGTCGACAAATACGCCTTCTCCATCGAGGGTCACCGTCAATATTGGTGCAATCCCTTTGAGCCCGGCAACGCTGATCCCGTAGTAGGTTGCGAAGTTGCCCAGGCTGTAGGCGATCAAGCGATCTTTGTAACGTTCCATACCGCGAACGACGTGCGGTCCGTGTCCGATGACAAGGTCCGCGCCGGCATCGACTGCGCCACGCGCGAACCAGACAACATCGCCACGGGGTTCGCCGTAGTACTCCTCCTCGGCGAACGGCACATGCGTAACGTCAGCGCCTTCGGCGCCACCATGAAAGGAAATCAGCACGATGTCGTGCTGCTCCGCATGTGCGGCGATCGTCTCGAACGCCAACGGGTAATCCAGCATCATGTTTGAGTTCCTGGTGACGGCATAAGCAAGGACGGCGATGGAAATATCGCCATGCGTGAGAGTGGCCATCGTGCCTTCGCGACCCGAATGGGCGATGCCACTCCGGGAGAGCGCATCCATGCTGCTGCTGCGGCCTTCTTCGCCGAAGTCACGTGCGTGGTTGTTCGCGAGACTTAAGACGTCAAATCCGGCAGCGCGAAAATGTTCTGCGTAGCGGGTGGGTGAACGAAACAGGTAGCAAGCCGCCGGGTTGCTGCATTTCTTCGCGGGCTCGCCACCGTCCATGAGTACACCCTCGAGATTACCGAAGGCGATGTCGGCCGCCGTAATCACAGGAGCAACGCCCGCCAGAAAGCCGACACCGTCGTCGTCCGGCAAGTGATTGGCAGGGTAGTCGGTGCCAATCATCATGTCGCCCACCGATGCAATGGTGACGCGAAGAACCGATTTGTCGGGCAACGGCGGTGGTTCCGGAGGAAGTGAAGCTTCTACCGGAGGTGCAACTACCTCAGCGGGCGGCGCCGGCGGTGGTTGCGGCGAAACTTCCGGTGCTGTGGTGCAGGCTGCCGAGATCAGCAGGACCAGTAGTACCGACAGACGCGTGAGACTAGTCGCCAAGGCGGATACGCATGACGTCAATCTTCGCTGCCCGTAATCGGCTTCTCGTCATGTTCAATTCATCGAGGTCGTCAATCGGTCCGATGTAAACACGGTAATAGTCACGATTGTTGACGCGAGCGCGCTGTACCCGCGATTCAATTCCCTGCAACGCAAGTTCCGCAATACGTCGGTTCGCGTCGTTATAGGTGGAGAAGGATCCCGCCTGCAGCATGTAAACGCCGGGCTCTTCGATAGCTTTTGGCTCGCCGTCACCATTGCCGCCTGGCTCTTCATCGGAGATCACCATTTCAAACGCCGGCAGCATCTTGTAGAACTCGAAACGTTCTTTTGGTGTGTCCTCGGCCGAAGGCTCGGACTTCGCAACGGCGCCGGCCGCTGTACCGCTGTTGTTATCGATCGCACTCTTTGCAGCGGGCGCTTCCTGCTCAACCTTCGCAACGGCCGTGACCGGCTTGCGGTTTTTAACGTGCACGGCGAACGCTACGGACAAGCCGATAGCAAGGCCGAAGGTCATCCACACCCAGCCCGGGTAGTTTTTATGCTGGTTGCTGCGGCTCGAGCGCCGGGTTCTGCGTTTTGCCATTACATTTCTTCTGGTGCGGATACGCCGATGATGGAAAGACCATTAGCGACAACCGTTTTCACGGCTTTATACAGGGCGAGTCGCGCATCGCGCAGGTTTGCATCATCGACCAAAACCTTGTGTGCGTTGTAGCTGGAGTGAAAATCACTGACCAGGTCGCGCAGGTAATGGACGAGTGTTTGCGGTGCACGGTTCTTCGCGGCCAGCTCGATGACTTCCGGGTAACGACTCAGTGCCGATAACAGCGCCTTTTCCTGGTCTGTCGTCAACACTGCAAGATTGGCGCGGCCATTTTCTTCGTTCCAGCCCATCCCGGACTCATCGGCTTTTTGGAAAACGCGGGAGATTCTCGCGTGTGCGTACTGAATATAGAACACAGGATTGTCGTTGGACTGAGTGGTAGCAACGTCCAGATCGAAATCGAGGTGCTGATCGTTGGAGCGCATCACGTAATAGAAGCGCGCTGCGTCATTGCCAACTTCGGCGCGTAACTGGCGCAGCGTGTCGAATTCCCCTGAGCGGGTCGACATCTGCATTTTCTTGCCGCCCCGATAGAGGGTCACGAACTGGACCAGGTTCACCTCGAGGCTGTCACCGTCGTAACCCATGGCCTGCAGGCCCGCGCGTACGCGCGTTATATAGCCGTGGTGGTCCGCACCGAGTATGTCGATAAGGTAATCAAATCCGCGTTCGCGTTTATCGAAGTGATAAGCGATGTCCGAAGCGAAGTAGGTCTTGACGCCATTTTCGCGAATGACGACACGATCTTTTTCATCGCCAAATTTTGTCGCCGGAAACCAGGTCGCGCCGTCTTTCTTGTAGAGTATGCCGCGCGACTCGAGTACACCGAGCGCGTCATCGATGCGACCCGTTTTTGTGAGGCTTTGCTCCGAGTACCAGGTGTCGAACGTGACTCCGAACTCGGCCAGGTCATCCTCGATGTCAGCCCGGATCGACTCAAGTGATTGCTGCCTGATGTGATCGAATCCGCCTTCGCCTTGCAATAACTTTGCTTTTTCGATGATGGCCTCAACGTATTCTTCCTTGTCGCCCACCGGCGCATCGGCGGGTAAGCCGGCAAGTACGTCGCTGGCGGCAGGCGGCGTGAGCGATGCCGTTTCGATTTCGCTGGCAATATCGCGAATGTAGTCGCCGCGATAGCCGCCGCTCGGAAACGGCACGACGATGTCATTGGCTTCGAGCCACCGTAACCAGACACTTGCACCGAGTATGTCCATTTGACGTCCGGCGTCATTGACGTAGTACTCGCGGTGTACCGGGTAGCCCGCCGCCACGAGCAGGTTACCGACGGTCGCACCAAAAGCCGCGTGGCGGCCATGGCCGACGTGCAGGGGGCCGGTCGGGTTTGCCGATACGAATTCGAGCAATATCCTCGGAGCGTCTTTTTTCGCGAGCAAGCCGTAGCAATCGCCGGCGTCCAGGATGGACTGCAGTTCGCCGTGAAAAGCAGCCGCACTCAAATGGAAATTGATGAATCCGGGACCGGCGATCTCGACTTTGGCCACCAGCGGGTTGTCGCCCATCGCGGTGATGATGCTGTCTGCGATGTCACGTGGCTTCATCTTCGCGGGCTTCGCGAGGCGCATCGCAATATTGCTGGCAAAGTCACCGTGGCTGGGGTCGCGCGTGCGTTCGACCGAGCTCTCGATATCAATGTCAAGGTCGGCTGCGGCGGGCCGCAGGCCGGGCACCTTCTTCAGTGCCTCATTAATTAGATTGGTGACGATGAGCTTCATTTGGCGGTCGGGTCTGTTTCGAAGAGCCGGCAATTCTACCGGGTTATGAGTAGCTGTATAGGTCCGTCGCGGTCCAGCACTAAAAAAGTTCGATCGGATCGACGTCGATGGACCAGCGTACCTTGCGAGCCGCGGGATCGTTCTCGAAAACGGGGCGCAGCTCACGGAGCACACGATGCAGGTTCGCGCGATCGCTGCTCTGCAGCAGCAGCTGAGCGCGGTAAAGGCCGGCTTTGCGGGCCATCGGCGCATCGACGGGGCCGAGCACCCGCAGCGTGTCGACCGACTTCGAGGCCAGGTATTGCCTTGCCACCAGCAGGAAACGATGCGCATCCGCCTTGCGGGGCGCCGCAGAGCGCAGCAGCGCGAGGCGAGTAAACGGCGGCCAGTGCGTCAACTCCCGTTCGCTGAGCGCGGTCTCGGCGATTTGCCGATAGCCACCCTTGATCAGGGCTTCCCAGAACGGATTCGCCGGGTAGGCCGTTTGTATAAGAACTTCGCCGGGCCGGTTCTCGCGCCCGGCACGTCCGGCCACCTGGATGATGGCCTGTGCAAGTCGCTCGCTACTGCGAAAATCCGTGCCGAACAGGCCCTGGTCAGCATTGACGACGCCGACCAGCGTCAGATTCGGAAAGTGATGTCCCTTGGAAAGCATCTGCGTACCGACCAGGATGTCGGCCTGGCCCGACGCCGCATTCTCCAGCGCCTCGGCCATGGCGCCCTTCTTTTGCGTGCTGTCGCTGTCAATGCGGCTGATCACGGCGCGGGGAAAGCGCTTTTGCAGGGAGTCTTCAAGCCTTTCGGTGCCTTCACCCAGCGGCCGGACGGTCTCGCCGCACTCACCGCAATTTTCCGGAAGGGGGCGAGAAGCCCCGCAGTGATGGCAGCGAAGTTGCTGACGAGCCGCGTGGACGGTCAACCGCGAATCGCAGCGCTCGCAACCCGCGATGTGTCCACAGCTGCTGCAGATCAGGGTCGGCGCAAATCCGCGGCGGTTCAGGAACATCAGAACCTGGCCCCCATCGGCCAGGTGCCCCTGGATCGATTCGGCCAGCGGCTCGCTGATTCCGTCCGTCGCGGGTGCGCGCAGCGTATCGACGAGCCGTATCGACGGCGCCCTGGCACCACCCGCCCGCGCCGGGAGGACAATTCGCTGATAAGCGCCGTTGCGACAATGCTGCAATACCTCGAGGGTCGGCGTGGCGCTGCCCAGAATGACTGGAATATCCAGCTGCCGGGCCCTGACGATAGCGAGATCGCGGGCCGAATAGCGCAAGCCCTCCTGTTGTTTAAACGAGGGATCGTGTTCCTCGTCGACAATGATGAGACCGGGTTGCTTTAAAGGAGTGAAAATGGAGGAGCGTGTCCCGACGAGCAGTTTTGCCGCCCCGGATCGGGCTGCCCGCCAGGCGGCGAGCCGTGCCGAGTCCGACAGCCCGGAATGCAAAAGAGCCGGCTCGACGCCAAGTCGATCGCGCAGGCGGCTGACCAGCTGCGGGGTCAGGCCGATTTCCGGCACCAGCAAGAGTGCTTGTTTGCCCGCGCGCAATACGTCATCGACGCGTTGCAAATAGACTTCCGTCTTGCCGCTGCCTGTAACGCCGTCCAGCAGGTAGACGCCATAGTGGTCACTCGATCGCAAGGTGGACAGGGCGCTCTGTTGATCCTGGTTTAGTTCGGGCCCGGGTACCCTGCTGGACGCGAGTTCATCGACGAACTCATCGCCCAGGGTTTCGAAGAATCGAATCAGGCCTTTCTCGACCAGGCCCTTCGCCGCCCTGCGCCACTGCGGCAGCATTTCGGTCGCAAGCTCGGCGTCAAGCCCGTCATCGCCTGCGTCGAGCAGGGCCTCAAGCAGCAGCGCCTGTTTTGGCGCCCGCTTTTCCAGGGCAGGCAAATCAGCGCTCGCGCCAAGCTCGGTCGCGGCGACTTTTTCGATACTCGGGTGCAAAGGTTTGCCGAGCCTGAGCAAGCCAGGCAGGGCCGCCGCAACGACCTCGCCAATGGGATGATGGTAGTAATCGCTGACGAAGCGGATCAGCCACAGATCGGCCTCGGACAACAGCACGTCACGATCCAGAACCTCATCGCAGGCTTTCAGTTTGGCGGCCGGAACGTCGGACGCCGAGGCGTGCCCGGTCACCATGCCGACCTGCTGGCGCCGGCCGAAGGGAACCGATACGCGCTGCCCGGCCGTTGGGACGGCGCCGTGCGCCGGTGCCAGATAGTCAAATTCCCGCGACAGCGGTACGTTGACAGCTACCTTGAGTATGGGGTGCTTGCTCACGCTTTTGACATAATCCTCGAGTTTTCAGGCCGGGTGCTGTCAACTCCGGACGGGCTCGGGCGTTAAACAGGACAGACAACTTAGATCACTACGGGGCGGAGTCAAGGGATATGACCGCTGAAGCAGCAGTTTTTGCGGTATCGTGCACGGCAACACCTGAAGGAGCGCGGACACTGCAACAGGAACGGCAACTCAACCAATTCCTGGCGGAGGTGGAGAGACGCGCTTTGCGGATCGCCGAGATCGCCGTGCGCGACCGGGACGAGGCGCTGGACCTGGTGCAGGACGCCATGATCAAGCTCGCGCGCAACTACGGTACTCGCAACAGCGATGAGTGGACGCCGCTTTTTTATCGAATCCTGCAAAACGGTGTGCGAGATTGGCATCGTCGCCGGGCGGTCAAAAACAGGGTCATGGTCTGGTTTCGAAAAGCCCAACCGGACGACAATGACTATGATGTTGTCGAATCGGCGCCCGATCCGATGGGTCGTACGCCGGATGAAAACCTGCAGAACTCGGAAGCCATGCAGGATATAGAGTTAGCGGTGCATGAATTGCCGCGGCGGCAGCGAGAGGCATTCATGCTCAGAACGTTTGAAGGTCTCGACGTCGCCGGTACCGCGATTGCAATGGGTTGCAGCGAAGGCAGCGTCAAGACACATTATTCGCGGGCGATACATACGCTCCGCGACAGGCTGGGAGAACACTGGCAATGAACAGAACTGACGAACAACTGGTGCAACAGGCAAAAGAGGCGTTCGACGCCTCGGTTGACAAGCTTGATGCGACGACACTGTCACGCCTGAACAGGGGCCGGCAGGCGGCGCTCGCCGAGGTCGCGCGGCCAAATTACACATGGATGCACTGGATGCCGGCTACCGGTGCGGCAGCGGCGGTATTGATTGCGGTATTTGCCTTGCGTGGCCCTGGTGATATCGATGTCATCTCCGCGCCCGCAAGCGACCTCGAAATTCTCCTGGGTGAGGAGAGCATCGAAATGCTTGAGGATCTCGAGTTTTACAGCTGGCTCGATGCACTGGAACTGGACGGTGACGGAGATCTTGGTTAACAGCAGGCTGCAGATGCTTCTCTGCGGTGTTGCGCTCTGCACGTCGATGAGTGCGACCGCGGAGCCGGAGCCTGAAGAGACATTGCCGGAGATGGAGTTTCTGGAGTACCTGGGAATGTGGGAAACATCGGATGAAGACTGGCTGCTGCTTGATGAAAAGGAAGTGGCCAGAACAGACAGGCGGAGCGATCCCGCGCCGAAAAGCGAAGAATCGACGGAGGCAGAAGATGAAACATAAAGCCACCCTTGCAATGGCCACTGTGGCAACAGCGTTGCTGCTGATCGTTAGCACGAACGCCCATGCCGACGAGGAACTCGACTGGAACAGCCTCGACACATCGCAGCAGGAAGTGCTGGCGAAGTTCAAGGACGAGTGGGATAGCCTGCCGGCCGCACGCCAGGAGCGACTGGCACGTGGCGCTGATCATTGGGCTGGCATGACGGACGATGAGCGCAAGGCGGCGAGAGCGAGATTCTCTGATTGGGGCCAATTGTCTGCCGAACGCCGTGAATTGATTCGCGAGCGCTACGATATCTACAGAAGCCTGCCCGCGGAAGAACAACGACGAATCCGGGAAAACTATCGCCGTTACAAGCACATGAACGATGAGCGCAGGCGGTTGGTGCGTGAGCGCTACAGGAATATGACGCCCGAACAACGGCAACGGGCCCGTGATCGCATGCGAGATCGACCGAGACCGCCGCCGCGGGACTAGAGCAGGGACCGACTAGTACGCACAATCCGAAAGCGGATTGCTTTGTGCCTCAAGACCTCCTCCGTTAAACTGCCGCAGTCCAAATGGAGGGGCAGGCATGAAAATTGGTGTACCTAGGGAAATTCACACGGGTGAACAGCGCGTCGCGACGACTCCGGATGTCGCCAAAGAACTCATCAAGCTGGGTTTTGATGTCGCTGTAGAGAGCGGTGCTGGTGCGACTGCAAACTATTCCGATAAGGCTTACGAAGGTGCCGGCTGCACGATAGCGGCCAAAGCCGAGGACATCTGGTCTCGATCGGACATTATCCTCAAAGTCCGAGCGCCCGAAGGCGGTGAGGCCGGCAGGCTGCGTTCCGACCAGACGCTAATCAGTTTTCTTTGGCCGGCGCAGAATCCCGAACTCCTGAAACAGCTGACCAAAAGCGGCGTAACCGCCATGGCCATGGACAGTGTGCCGAGAATTTCGCGGGCACAGAAAATGGATGCACTGAGTTCCATGGCGAACATCGCCGGATACCGGGCAGTGGTCGAGGCGGCGCAGCATTTCGGCCGCTTTTTTACCGGACAGATTACGGCCGCCGGCAAGGTTCCGCCTGCGAAAGTCATGGTTATTGGCGCAGGCGTAGCCGGACTGGCGGCGATCGGCGCTGCGAAAAGCATGGGCGCGATCGTGCGCGCTTTCGATACTCGCCCCGAAGTCAAAGAGCAGGTCGAGAGCATGGACGCCGAGTTTCTCATGCTCGAATTCGAAGATAACGAAGACGGAGCTGGCGAAGGAGGTTATGCCAAGACGATGAGCGCCGAGTTCATCAAGGCGGAGATGGCCCTGTTTGCGGAACAGGCCAAAGAAGTCGACATCATTATTACGACGGCCCTGATTCCCGGCAAACCGGCGCCGAAGCTCATCACCGGCGACATGGTTCGGTCGATGAAGGACGGCAGCGTCATCGTCGATCTCGCCGCTGAGCAGGGAGGCAACTGCGAACTGACTGTTGCCGACCAGATCGTCAAAACAAACGGCGTATCCATCATTGGTTATACAGACCTGCCCAGCCGCCTGGCCGCGCAGTCCAGCCAGTTGTACGCAACTAACTTACGTCACCTGCTGACGGATCTCACGCCGGAAAAAGACGGCATGATCAACGTCAATATGGAGGACGAGGTTATTCGCGGTGCGACGATCTGCAAAGGCGGTACGACCACCTGGCCGCCACCTGCACCGAAATTGTCGGCCGCGCCGAAAAAGGTCTCGCCAACGGCGATCCCGAAACGCGAGGAAAAACCGCCGTCGGTCTGGGGTCCTGTCATTGGCATGATCGCCGGAGGCCTGGCGTTGCTTGGACTGGGATCGGTTGCGCCGGATTCGTTCATGGATCACTTCACGGTTTTTGTGCTCGCATGTTTCGTTGGCTACATGGTGATCTGGAATGTATCGCCGGCACTGCATACGCCACTAATGAGCGTAACTAACGCCATCTCCAGCATCATCATCATTGGCGCGCTGCTGCAGATAAGTGCGCCTGACAAACTCCTGATGTGGATCGCGGTGGTGACTGTTGGCATAACAGCAATCAATATCGCGGGCGGCTTCGCCGTTACGCGCCGCATGCTCGAAATGTTCCGGAAGTGAGGGCGTGATGATGAATGAAGGTATGGTTAACGTGTCGTACATCATTGCGACGATTTTGTTTATCCTCGCGCTGGGTGGCCTGTCCAATCAGGAAACCGCCAGGCGTGGCAACTGGTACGGCATTGTCGGTATGACCATCGCGCTTTTGGCGACGGTGTTTAGCGAAGACGTTTATGCCAATTACGACAAGTTGATCGTTGCACTACTGATTGGTGGCACGGTCGGTGTCATTCTGGCGCGTCGCGTACAAATGACGCAGATGCCGGAGCTGGTCGCGATACTGCACAGCCTGGTCGGTCTCGCAGCGGTTGCAGTGGGTTATGCGAACTTCATGGGTCACGGCAGTGGTTTCAGCGGTATCGAGCTGACCATCCACGATATCGAAACTTACGTCGGCATCCTGATCGGCGCGGTTACGTTTTCGGGATCGGTTATCGCCTTCGGCAAGCTGTCCGGACGCATCAGCGGGAAACCGCTGACATTGCCGGCGCGTCACTGGTTGAACCTCGGCCTGTTGATCGGGGCGATCTGGTTCGGACGCGAGTTTGTCCTGCAGTCGGCGGCGGGCAGCGGCATGGAGCCGCTAATCATCATGACAGTGATTGCACTCCTGTTCGGCATGCACATGGTTCTGGCTATCGGCGGTGCAGACATGCCGGTCGTTGTGTCCATGCTCAATAGCTATTCCGGTTGGGCTGCTTCTGCGACGGGATTCATGCTTGGCAACGACCTGCTCATCGTCACGGGAGCACTGGTCGGATCGAGCGGTGCCATCCTGAGCTACATCATGTGCCGTGCGATGAACCGAAAATTCCTCGCTGTCATTGCGGGCGGTTTCGGCACGGGCGGCGGCGTTGCGGCGAGCGGTGGCGAAGACCAGGGCGAAGTGGTTCCGATCAGTGCCGAGGAGACGGCCGCGTTGCTTGCCGATGCCAAGGAAGTCATGATTATTCCGGGCTACGGCATGGCCGTTGCCCAGGCGCAGCACACCGTGTTTGAAATTACCAAGGCCCTGCGCGCGAAAAAAGTCAACGTGCGGTTCGGCATACACCCGGTTGCCGGCCGTATGCCGGGCCACATGAACGTCCTGCTGGCCGAGGCCAAGGTGCCCTACGACATCGTGTTCGAGATGGACGAAATCAACGAAGACTTCCCTGACGTCGATGTCTCCGTCGTCATCGGCGCCAATGACATCGTCAATCCGTCGGCCCTGACAGACCCGAACAGCCCGATAGCCGGTATGCCCGTGCTCGAATGCTGGAAAGGACATACATCGATCGTTCTGAAACGCAGTATGGCGACGGGTTACGCGGGCGTACAAAACCCCCTGTTCTTTCTGGATAACACGCGAATGTTGTTCGGCGACGCGAAAGAAACTCTCGATGAGGTGTTGAAGGCATTGTAGTATCGGCATAATCGGCCCAAAAGGGGGACGGAGATGTTGGCAGGACTTGCATCGGACATATCGCAACAGGTTTTGAGAACCGACGTTGCGGGTATGCCGCTGGAGTGGATCGACTACCGCGAAGCGGTTCGTCTGTATCACGCAGAGCAGGTTGCTTATGACTGTGGAACTCGCCTTTACTCCGTTTTCGGCGGTTACAGTTCGATTGATGGCAAGCGCAGCCGTATCGATGTCAATTCCATTGTTGCCACGCACGGGACAAGCCACGGTCTGTCCCGCAACCGCGATCGCTACGTCCCGCCCCTGAACAACCACACGCTGTTCAAGCGTGATGCCAATATCTGCCTTTATTGTGGCATGCGTTATCTCACGAGAGACCTGACTCGGGACCACATTACTCCCGTATCAAGGGGCGGGCGTGATCGCTGGAATAATGTGGCGACAGCATGCAGGCGCTGCAATAACTTCAAGGGCGGACGAACGCCCGAACAGGCGGGTATGCAATTGATCGCCGTTCCGTTCACGCCAAACTACGCCGAGTACATTTATCTGAAGGGACGGCGAGTCCTTACTGACCAGATGCAATACCTGCTGGCACACATTCCACGCTCCAGTCCCTTGCACGCGCGTCTCAGCGATCATCTCTCCAATGGAGAGGAGATTGTCGACGTGCATTATCACGACTAATGCAATACCTGATCGATGCCAGCGTGTACGTGTTCCGCGCGTACTACTCGATGCCGGACGACATGGTCGACGACAACGGCAATCCGGTTAACGCGCTGTATGGTTTCTGCCGCTTCCTCGGCGACTTCATGGAGCAGGTGACACCGGAGTACGTTGCCGTCCTGTTTGACGAGAGCATGACGGAGTCTTTCCGGACAGAAATTTACCCGCTCTACAAGGCTAATCGAGACCCGGCGCCCGCGGATTTGAAACGCCAGTTCGAACAGTGCCGACGCTATGTTCGAGCACTCGGCGTCATGGAGCACAGCAGTCCGGCCTACGAAGCTGATGACCTGATCGGTACCCTCGTGCATCACGGGCGCAGGAATGGACGTCCATCGACCATCGTGACCCGCGATAAGGACCTCACACAGCTGCTCGGAAAGGAAGATGTGTTCTGGGACTTCGCAGGCAAAGGCAAACTTCGTTACGAACAGATTCCGGACTCTTTCGGCGTCTGGCCTGAGCAGATTGCTGATTTTCTGGCTTTGGCCGGGGACGCCGTGGATAACATCAAAGGTGTTCCAGGTGTTGGAAAAAAAACGGCGACGATGTTGCTGCAGCACTTCAACAGTCTCGATAATCTCTACGCCAACCTCGACAAGGTTCATGAAGTCAACGTACGTGGTGCAAAGACACTCGGCGCGAAACTCGACACGCACAGGGAAGACGCCTACCTTGCACGACGGCTGACAGGCATCGCGTGCGATGCGCCAATGGACGATATCGACAGGCTCATGCAACCGGCGCCACCGCGTCTCGGAGAAATCAACGCGCTCTTCGATGAGGCCGGGATTGGCATGGCCCTGCGACGCCAGGCCGAGCGCGTCTCGGATATTTACCGTCACTGATGTCCGCTGAACCCCGGGCACTGATCACAGGAGCTTCCGCCGGACTTGGCGCGGAGTTTGCGCGTCAACTGGCGAGCAAGGGCAAAGACCTGGTCCTGGTTGCGCGTCGGCTTGAGCCGATGCAGGAACTGGCGGCAGAGTTGACGGATGAATTCAATGTGGCCATCGACATCATCCAGGCGGACCTGTCCAAAACTGATGCCACGGCAAGACTGTTTGCAGAAGTGAACGACCGCGGCATGACGGTCGACTATCTTATTAACAATGCGGGAGCCGTTGGTCCGGATCTTCTAACGGAGCGAGATTGGCCAGAGCAGCAGGCCTACATCGAACTCATGATGACCTCGGTCGCAGGCATGTGTCATCACTTCATACCACCCATGCAGTCGCGCGGATTTGGACGCGTATTGAACGTTGCTTCGGTGGCTGGACACGTATCGCTCGCCGGTGATACGAGTTACGGTCCGACCAAGGCCTATTTGATCGCGCTATCGAAAGGCTTGGCGGCTACCGTTCGCCCTCAAGGCGTCTATGTACTGGCCTTGTGTCCGGGCTTCACGCACACCGAATTTCACCAGAGCCCCGAGCTTACTCGAATGAAAAGTCGGTCGCCGACGATACTTTGGTATGACGCCGAGGTCGTGGTTCATGAAGGACTCGCTGCGCTGGAAAAGGGAAAGACGGTCTATATTTCTGGCCGCCTGTATCGCTACCTGGTTCCCGTGTTGAAATCCCGCATTGGTGCCTGGCTGATGACTCGGATGGGCGTGAAGCGAGACTACTGATTAATTTGCACAGAAATGGAATAACTAGCGTTATCATTTTGCCTGACGACCATATGTCTTCGTGTGTCCAGTCTTGTTCAGGTACTGCCGCCGCTTGCTAACGACCGCTTTTTCCAATTGCAGCCGCCTGAACGTCTTGTTTGGGTAACCAGCGAGAGTCCGCTTCCGGCCTATTCTGTTGAAAAACTCCGTTTTGAATTTCAGCAATATTTCATTTGCGATCTGCCGCCAAAATCGTATCGTAGATACGAGGAGGTAATGCAATCCCCATGAAAACCCCTCCTGGCGCAGCTAAGAGCCGCTAACCATTACTGGCGCTCGCGCGCAGGATCGAATCGAATTTTTCATGAAGTTTTGCTCCGCTCGCAAAACAAAGTTTTTCAACAGAATAGGCCAGAAGGAGCCATTTAGTCGACCCGGACTAAGTCAGCGGCGAAGACCTTGCGCGCGATTTCATAGGGAAGTACGTCTGCTCTTGCCCCACTCATATTTGATAACGCAATTACGGCGAGATCACTATCGGGGTAATAGATGACCCAACTCGCGCCACCACCCTCATGCCCAACAACCCATCTCTTCTTCGATGTCTCGTAGGAGAACCATCCCAAACCGTAATTGGCCGAGTCGCCATTTTTCAGAACCGGATTGTTCCAGAGTTCCTTTTTCGCCTCGTTATCAACAAAACCTTCGCCCGCAAGCGCAACAAACAACTTAGCCATTTCAAGTACAGACATATTCAGCCCACCCGCTGCATACACCCTTGGTGGAAAATCGGTAACATGGCCTACAATACCGTCACCAACCAGCTCATAAAGCACCGGGTTTCTGCCAGTTATCACAGCATCTGAGCCACCGAACGTTCCGATCATATCCAGCGGCTCAAAGACGTACTGTTGCACCAGTCTCGTGTACGACATTTCGCCGACGCCCTCTATAATTCGCGCCAGTAGGATATAGCCGGATAGGCTGTATGCCCATCCTGCGCCAGGTGTATGTTGCAGCGGCTGGTCGAGAGACCACGCAATGAGTTCTTCCAGTGTCGATTCCTTCATGGACTTGCCAGTCTCAATTTCATACGCGTCAGACCGATAAAAGTCTTCCAAACCATGCGTGTGTTGCAACAAATGACGCACAGTGATGGACCGTTTGTCCGCCGGAACATTGCTGACGAACTTCGATATAGACTCATCCAAATCCAAATAACCCGCAGTGGCAAGTCGGATTGCAAGAAGACCGGCAAAAATTTTCGATACTGAAGAGATTGGATACACAGTGCCAGCAGTCGCCGGGACATTGAACTCTATACTCGCCTTGCCGTAACCCTTGGAGAAGATAAGGCGTCCCTCATGGACAATCGCAACCGACATACCAGGAATGCGTTTTTCCGTCATATGTTGAGCAACAACGTCGTCCACAATATCCTCGATACTCGCAGGACTGGCTGCAGTGGGGGTTGCCACCGCAATGAGAATCAAGACAAAAGGAATTATTCGAAGAATCACGGGGCAACCTCTGCGTTATTTGATGACTTGTCACGCTTAGATGCGCGAAAACCCGAAAAGGTTAAGGGGTTGCAGGGGCAGACCTTATTTTTTCAGCCTCCACCAGTCCCTCAAATGATTCTAGAGAATCGTCGTATAGATCTGAGTTTCTGCATTGGGACAGTTTCAGCTCTGCAGAATAAAATTAGCTCAAGGTCGCCTTCGGGTCAGTTGCAACCGCTCAAGATTCTGACACCAGGAGGGCGGCTTTCGGCTATCAGTGGTCATTCAGACTGGAACCGCACCCACCATTCTCCAACATCTGTTTCGTCACAGATTTCCTGATACTTGGTTTGAAGTTCTTCGTTAGATGGGAATGTCCCGTCGGCGTAATAGGAAGCGACCCAGCACTCATAGAGGGCAATATGGACTTTTGGTTTATACGTTATCCAATCGGCAGCTTTTTCCGGATCAGGATCGAGACCAAGATAGCCTTTTTCGTATGCGTGTCCGAGCAAGTACTGCCAATAGGTCATTCCGCCTTGAGCGGCATATTCATAGAGTTCCAGCGCCTTATCCCGGTCTGGAACAACGCCCAGCCCTTTTTGATACGCCCAACCGAGCTTTCCTGCAGAGAAAGCAGACCCGGACTTGTATTCCTGCTCAAGCGCTTCGAACCCTCGCCTTTGCATCGATGGGTCATCCGTGTTGAATAGCCTCAGGCTGGCCAGCATGTGGACTGCGCTCGGGAAGCCAGCCGCTGCGGGTTGCTCGAGCAGCGCCATAGCCGTGTCGGTGTCGCGGTCAGTTCCTTTTCCACTGATGTAACAGCTCGCAACCTGTACTCGAAAACCATGTTTCGACCAGTCATCCGGAAAAACTTTGGTAGGGTCGACGTCACCGCCGCCCATTCGCGAGAGCAGGGCAGCGATATACTCATCCACCGACTGCGCAAATTCGTCAACTTCGGGTTCCGACCAATTACCGATTTCCGCTAGATTGTTGCAGACCTCGTCCAATGCGTACTGTGCGTAGCTCGAAAACGGAAACGTACTCAACGCTATGGCAATTAGCCGGAGCATCCGAGGTTCCTGTAAAAAAGATAAACTCAAGAAGAATCCTCGTTTTGCTGCGCCAACCCTAGAACCGATAGCGCACGTCGAGCACCGCATAGTGTAGCCATCCAAAACTGTAGACCTCGTCGGTGTCGGCGCCGCCTTCGAGCATGCGGTAGCCACCCCCGAGGCGCCAGTTGTCATTGACCGCGTAGTCCAGCTTCAGCGCGACGTCGAATAGCCTTCCGGGTCCCCCAGCGAGCCCGTCGAAGTCGAAGCGCAGCATCCATCGCTCGGCAAAACGGTAGTCGCTCGACAAGTGCAGCGCCGGCACGAAGCCGACGTTGTCGTCGTTCGCCTGAAGGTCCCCCTGCCGTAGCTCGACGTTGGCATCTCGAATCACACCCGTGAAACCGACCCGCCATCGTAAATTCGCTTTGTCGACGAAGGTGTAGCGGTAGGAGATCTTGTAACTATTGAATTTATAGATCCCCTCCGTCTCGCCGGCGGGAAAGATCTCCCCGGCGAATTCCGTATCTTCGGGCAGGTTACCGGTGCCAGAAACCTCAAGCGGAGCGAGTACTACACGCAATCCGTGCTTGTCATTGATGTCCCAGTAACCGTCGAGGCGCGCAAAGAAAGCTGGGCCCGACCCGGTTAGCTTCGTCATGTCGAATTCGGTTCCCGTCTCACTCGGGATGCGAACATCGTTCCTCGAAAACCAGACACCGCCGGTCTCGAGGCCAATACCGAAGGCCTGCTCTTCAGGATCGTTCTGGCCCCAGGCCGCCATGCCCGGCATGAGCAACGCTGCTAGCAACAGGATTCGGTTTCGCATGTACGTTCCTCGCTACCAATGTATCTGTGGCTGAAACCAACAACAAACAGTGAATGACCACATTGGATTGTGACTTCAACCGGTCAATGCAACATCTAGACTCTCACTATAGAGAGGAGGATGTTGAAAATGAAGTATCCAACGAGAACCTATTACACCAAGAGCGATAAAGCACTGGTGTGGGATCGCTGGCAGCAAGGCGAATCACTCAATTCAATCGCTCGTCATTTTGGGCGCAGTCACTTATCGATCCAGGGCATATTGGCTCGGAGCGGTGGGATACGTCCGCCGCCAGGAAAACGTTCAGCAAGATCATTTTGGCTGCCAGAAGCAGCCTTTGATATCGGTATCTAGCTACTCAATGCTGCTTGCCAAATTGTCCATATGCCGATGATTACAAAGCCTGCACCGGCAACGTAGGACAGAAGCTTTGGACTGACGTACTGAGCAACAAATCCTCCTGCTGCCACGCCTATCGCCGATGTGGCGACCAGTGCCAAAGATGCTCCCAGGAAAACAGTGATCAAACTGTCCGGAGACTTCGCAGAGAAGAGAAGCGTCGCCAGTTGGGTTTTGTCACCCAATTCCGCTAAAAAGACGACTCCGAAGACTGTTACTGCAAGCTTAATATCCATTCTGGGAAGTATCCAACGGGTTGAAATCCAGGAGATGCGCTGATCAGGGAGATGACCGCCTCGGGTCAATAGCCGTCAGGAACCGAGCAGGCGCCGAACGATCAGGCACCACAGAGTCAATGTAATCAGAAAATACCAAGCCAGAAAAACCTGGTATCGCTTATTCGTCACGGCGATACCAATACCGGCTAATACCGCGTAGTGAAGAGAATACGGAAGGAAAATTTTCGGCTCGAGAAGCTGTCCACGAACAGCTGTTTGCGCTATATCGAGAGCGATGAAGACGATAAAAAATCCGAAGAGCCAATTACGATTTCTATCAAAGATTTCGTCGTAGGAATCCCCGGCCTTTGTATCGGGCGGGTAGAGGATGACCGCGAGCATATAGAGCGCAATACCCCAGCCGATCAACAGCAGGTAAATATCGAAACTCCATGTCTCGTAATCGGCCCAGAGAAATAACACCCACCAGTTGAGCAGTAAAATCAGAAGTACATTCAGGGTCCAGACGAAGTGCAATGTCGACATCTGGTGCTGACTACGATTATGAATTATTCGCGCCAGACCATAGAGTATGTGTGTCACTCCGAGTCCGACCACGATCGATATAAATACTGCGAGAAACTCGAACTCGTTCATACGCTGGATCCATCCCTTACATGAATCGATAGCCTAACATCGATAACCACCTGCCATGCTTACCGGGTACGGCCGGCTCTTTCTCTCTCTTCGCCCGGCGCGCTCAGTACGCCACGGAAATCCGCTGCCGGGGATACATTGCCTGTTCCGCTTCGTCGATAATCGCGACTGCGAAGTCGGCGCGTGACACCCGAGTTCTGCCACGGCTGTCTTTCAGTGCCTGGTCGCCCCCGATACGGAAGACACCGCTGCGCTCCCCGTTCGTGAAGTTCCTGGGCGGCGTGATGTAAGTCCAGTGCACGTCGTCCACCTTCCTGTAGAACTCGAGTGCCAGTATCTGGCCCAGGATCTCCACCTCAAGATCCTTTGGCAGCAGTATCTTGGGCAGTTTCTCGGCGAACAGCACGCCGGGCTCGACCTCGAGCGATCCCGAGCCGCCGACGTGGATCAGTCGGGGTGCGTTGTCGCCCATCGGGAACAGGACATCGACCAGCATTTCTGCCGCGATAAACTGTAGCGCGCTTTCCGGCGTTGCGGAGTCACCGATGACACCGCGTACCGAGACGATCACCACATCTTTTCCAGTCACGATCGCGCTGACGCTTGCCCTGTCAAGAAGGTCGCCTTTGACAGTGGACAGATTGGGGTGCTGCATCTCCAACCCCGCAGGGTTGCGCGACACCGCGGTCACCCGGTGGTCGCGTTGCAGTGCTTCGCGCACGATGTGAGTACCGATCTCTCCGGTCGCGCCGTAGATGACGATGTTCAGTGCCGGTTCGGCGTGCCCAATTCCCGTCGCGAGCAAGACAGCCAATCCAATGAAAAGTACTCGTCGTCGCAGCACCAACAGACTCTAACCCGGAAAGTCCCGCGCATCGCCGGACTCATCGACCTCGTACTTTTCGCCAAGAAAATCTTCTTCGAAGGCGTAAAGTGTTGTGCCCTCGGGCGCCTGAATGGCGACGAAGGCACCTTCGTATCCGGGAAACTTTTTGAACTTCATGTTGTTCTGTTCGAGGATGCCCATCAAACCGTGACGATCAGGGCATTTGAAGCACAATGACGGGGCGGTTACCGCGATACTTTCGGACAGGCCGAGAGGGATGCCACCGGCATCGAAACGCATATGGGTCGTCGGTTCCTCCCGCATTTCGAGTAAGGCCGGCGCAATCGGCGCCCAAAATAATGCGGCGGCAACGGCTTCCCGCACGGGCAGTGTCAGCTCAAACCATTTGCCGCACAACGAGTCCCTGCTGGTTTCCTCGCTGAGGTGAAAGGTGCGTGCTTCAAGCATGGTCACCATGTGCCCGTCGCGATCCGTAAAGCCCAGCTCGTTAAAGGCGTCCTCATCCAATTGCATGAAGCTGAATTCGAATCCGCGGTCGGCCATTTCACGCGCATGTTTGGCAATATCCGGTTTCACAAAAGTGATCGCAGGCGCATCGAACTCGCGATCGTGCAGACCAATATTGAGTTCACCATCGCTCACAACGGCGTATTTGTGGGACCACATGTCCCCGATCTCAAGTTCGACAAACCCGAGCGTCCTGTAGAAATACAGGGACTCGAGAATATCCGGCGCTCGAACCGAGAATTCCAAAAAGCGGCCGATCGTGCTCAAGAGCGGGCCCCCATTGCAACCGCGCGTTCGCTGCTTGCCTGCAGCGCGGCGCTGTCGTTGTCGATGGACCAGCCCGAGTGATGTTGTTCAATGAGTGCCGCAAGGAAATCGACATGGTCGTCACGCGCATTGAGCGACGGGATGTAGTGCAAGGAGCCACCGCCCGCTTCGTGAAAAAACTCGGCATTCTGCATCGCGATCTCTTCCAGCGTTTCCAGGCAGTCCGTTGAGAACCCCGGACAAACGACGTCCAGCCGGGCGAGTCCCTCGTGCCCAAAGCCTTTAACGGTAGCCTCGGTATACGGCGTCAGCCACTCTTCACGCCCGACCCGGGACTGGAAAGAAATAGCCCACTCGGCATCGGCAAGTCCGAGCGCATCCGCGAGCAGTCGCGCTGTCTTTTGGCAGTGGCAGAAGTAGGGGTCACCCTTTAACAATGTGGACTTCGGCACGCCGTGAAACGACATCAACAGTTTGTCGCCGCGCCCGTGTTTGTTCCAGCTTTCGCGAACGCTGGCGGCCAGCGCATCGATATAGCCGGGAGCGTCGTGATAGTTATTGATGAATCTTGATTCCGGCACCCACCGATATTGCCCAAGCTCCCGAACAACCCGATCGAATACGGCAGCGGTTGTCGTACCGGAATACTGGGGATAAAGCGGCAGGGTAAGAATTCGACGCGCGCCGGCCGCAAGCAGTTTCTCGATGGCGTTCGCGACCGAAGGCTCACCATAAGTCATTGCGAGCTCGACCTGTATCGGTCCGTTGGTCTGCAGGCGCTTCTTTAACTCGCTGGCGATAGCTCGCGAATGAATCATCAGCGGCGATCCTTCCTCAGTCCAGATCTTTCGATACGCTTCCGCGGAACGAGACGGTCGAATTGTCAGGATGACGAGATTGAGTATCAGCCACCAGATCAGCCGCGGGTATTCCACCACGCGGGGGTCGGAAAGGAACTCACGCAGGAATCGCCGCACGGCTCCCGGGGAAGGATCTTCGGGTGTGCCGAGATTCACGACAAGCACGCCAGTGGACTCGGGAAGCCCGTGTTTGAACTGTGGTGTTGATCGGTACGTTGGCATGGTCACACGGGTAGCACTGAACGCCCACAACACTACTGCAAAGCGTCGCCATGCGCCAGCCAAAGAGTCTATAATCTCTTGTCTTAATTGACATTTATGCTGGAAGCCCGCCCATGAATAAACCCTTGCAACAAGAAGACCCAAAGGCCGAGCGCTGGGCCCTGATTCGCGATATCGGCGTGTTGCAGGTCAAATTGCTGGTGGACGGGCTTCGCGACCTGATCCTGGTGCCTTTGTCACTGATCGCCGGAATCGTGAGCCTCGTCTCCACGCAGGGCGGCAGGCCCGGGCCGCACTTCTATCAACTGATGGCCTGGGGCAAGGAGTCGGAGCACTGGATTAACCTGTTCGCTGCCCTGGAAAACGCACCGGATGGAATCGAAGGGTCACGTGTCCTGGGCAGCCAGGATATTGACGAGATCGTTGGGCGCCTGGAGTCCTTCGTCAAGGACGAAGTCAAAAGGGGCGGGGTAACGTCGCAAGCGAAAGCTCGACTCGACAAGATTCTTGATGCGCTTGAACGCAGGAAGAAAGACGCCTAGATCATTTACTCAGCGGTCATATAGAGATTGCCCACCTGATTTGCCAACCTTACTTCTGGACATCGCGGCCCGACAAAAGGTCGTCAATAGGCGGCGGCGGGTGGTCCGGCCCCATACGGCCGGATTTCAAGCGGCTGACGTAATCTTTGTACGCCGCGATCGCCTGGTAGCCGAAGAACCAGCAAATCGGAATGTTCGCAAACAGGATTACGGCTGTGCCAACGCCGGTCAGGTTGTCGAGATCCGCGTCTGTCTTGATGAGTCCCAGCGTTGCGATCACGATCAACAGGCAATATGCGATTTTGTAACCGCGCACGGCCTTTTCCCCGCCAAGGTATACGACACACTGCTCGCCGTAATAGCTCCATGAAATCATTGTGGATACGGCGAACAACCAGGCAGCAATTGAGATGACCCATTTGCCCAGTCCCGGCGAAACGATGTCAAAGGCCTTGGCGGTCAGGGTCGCGCCGATATAAGTGCGATAGATCCCGTCGCCAATGGCCACAGGTTGCTTCGAACTTGCGATCGGCACCCAGTTGACCCGATAGCCAGAGTCAGTCGCCGCAATGATGCCTTCTACGCGGTGCCGATTGTTGCCGGTCGTTTCGTTGTCGTGTGCCTCGACGATCAGCATGACGCGGTCGTTGTCGGTCCAGTCGTGACCGGGCACGACGGTTGGGGTGAACTGCCAGCCGGATTCTGCTCGCACTACGCTCGGCAAAGCGTCGAGCGGCACGTCCGGGCCCCGGTTCCAGATACCGGTGGACAGGATGATCAGGGCAGTAAACGTGCAAACGACGATCGTGTCGATAAAGGGTTCAAGTCCGGCAACGATACCTTCGCGCGCGGGTTCATCGGTCTTCGCCGCCGAGTGTGCGATAGGTGACGAGCCCTGACCTGCTTCATTCGAAAATATGGCGCGTTTCATACCGAACATAAGCGCTGATGCGGCAGTACCGCCGATAAATGCGCCGGTCGCGTCGGTGGGAGAAAACGCAGACTGAAATATTAAAACGAAGAGACCGGGAATCGCGCCGACATTCTGCGCCAGCACATAGAGGCCGGCGCCGATATACAGCACAACCATCACAGGCACGAGCGTCGCGGTTACCTTGCCAATGCGTTTTATGCCACCGATGATGACGGAGCCGACCATCAGAGCGAGGACGATGCCCGTAATCCAGCTTGGAACCTGGAAGTACTCTTGCGTCAGTTCGCCGACGTTCCAGGCCTGGAACATATTGCCGCCGGTCGCAGTAGAGGCCAGCAGCGTGACACAAAAAATCACACCGACGGCCCGTCCGAGCCGCGGCCACCCTTTCCCGGCGAGCGCCTTGTGAGCCACCCACATGGGGCCGCCGTGCGGGTTATCGGGGTCGTCAGTGTTTCGATACAACATCGACAGGGTGACTTCGGTGAGTTTGATCGCCATGCCGAGCAGACCGATGATCCACATCCAGAACACAGCTCCGGGTCCACCAAGTGCAATCGCGAGCGCGACGCCGCCGATGTTGCCGAGACCGACTGTCGCCGACAGTGCCGCGGACAGCGCCTGGAAGTGATTAATAGCGCCCGGGTCGTTGGCGTCGTCGTACACGCCGCGCAGCACCGATGGTCCGTGCGCCAGCGCCTGGTACTGGCAAAAACCACTCCAGACTGTGAAGACGATACCGGTGAGGACTATCGTGTAAAGGACGTACTCATGCCAAAGAACGCCGTTAAGCGTAGCCAGTAGAGCGCTGAAGTCCGCCATGGATCCCCCCGGATCGTACTGCCCTTATGCTGCTTCCATGATGGCGCTTACACCCATCCCGCCGGCGGTACAAACCGAGATGAGTCCGCGGCCCGATCCCTTTTCGCTCAACATCTTCGCCATCGTCGCGATGATGCGGGCACCGGTAGCGGCGAAGGGATGTCCGATCGCAATGCTGCCGCCTTTCATGTTCAGCCGTGACAAATCGATCGGCCCCATGGGCTGATTGCGCCCCAGCTTCGTGCGACAGAACTCCTCCGACTGCCAGGCCTTCAGGGTTGCAATGGTCTGTGCGGCGAAGGCTTCGTGTATCTCGTAGAAATCGAAATTCTGCAGCGAAAGATTCGCTTGCTTCAGCATGTCCGACACCGCGTAGGCCGGTGCCATTAACAATCCTTCTTCGTTGATGAAATTGACGGCACTCGCTTTGGCGAAGGTAAGGTAGGCAAGCACAGGCAGGTTCTTCTTGCGCGCCCAGTCCTCGGATGCGAGCAGTACCGCGGCGGCACCGTCAGTCAGGGCCGTACTGTTGCCCGCTGTCATGGTGCCGTCCTCGCTCTTGTCGAACACCGGCTTCAATGTCGAAAGTTTTTCAAACGTCGTATCACGTCGAATGTTGTTGTCTTCTTCCGCGTCCATAAAGGGTATGACGAGGTCTTCGTACCAGCCGGCATCGTAAGCGGCCGCCGCCTTGATATGGCTGGAGAGCGCCAGCTGATCCTGGTGTTCGCGCTGCACATCCCATAGTTGCGCCGTGGCTTCCATGCTCTCGCCCATCGACAGGCCGGTTTGCGGTTCGACGACGCCGGGCAATACCGGTTTGAAATGTTTCGGTCGTATTTTGAAGATTGGCGCTATGCGGGCGAGCGGCGAACGGGCCCTGTGCATTTGCATCAGGATCGCGCGATATTCGTCAGGATAGACGACGGGTGCGTCACTTACCGTGTCGGTGCCGCCAGCGATGCCGGCCTCGATTTGTCCGAGTGCTATCTTGTTCGCGACCACTATCGCGGCCTCGAGGCTGGTGCCACAGGCACGCTGCAAATCGATGGCCGGTGTCCGGATATTCAGCCCCGATTCGATGACGCTCTCCCTGGCCAGGTTCCAGTCTCTGGAGTGCTTGATAACAGCGCCAAGCACAACCTCGCCGAGCGTCTGGCCTTTCAGGTCGAATCGGTTCACAACGCCGTTGAGCGCCGCGACCATCATGTCCTGATTACTGCAATCCCTGTAAACCGAGTGCGAACGGCAAAAGGGAGTACGTGATCCGCCCACCACGGCAACTCGAATCGATCTTCCATCGTGCAACATAGGGTCTCCGGTCCTTTATTTATCCAGTGTGCGATGCAACTTTACACCAATCATTGAGCCGACCGTAAGTTAAGATGCGTCGATGACCCGCCTTGATAAGACCGAATATAAATCGCAGGCCAGGGGAATATTGCGACTGGGCGGGCCGCTGATCGTGAATAATCTTGCGGTTGCGGGCATGCAGTTTGCGGACGCCGTAATGGCCGGCAGTCTCGGCGCCAGGGAACTCGCGGCAGTTGCCGTTGGCGGCAGCGTCTGGTTTCTCGGCTTCGCCGTCTGCCTCGGCATCATGATGGCGATCTCGCCCATAGTCTCGCGCCACTTCGGGGCCGGCGACTACGACCGGATTGGCCGTTACGCGCGCCAGGGGGTCTACCTTGCAGTGCTTTTGGGCGTCCCATTGCTGTTGCTCGGACAGTTTTCGGCCGCACCCTTGCTTGAGGCGGTCGGCATCGATTCCGACTTCAGGGACCTGACGATCGATTATGTCGGGGCCATCACGTTTGGTGCGCCGGGCATGTTCGCTTTTCTCGCTTTGCGATTTACGACCGAAGGGGTCGGGCGCACGCGGCCAATCATGTTCACATCGATCTTTGCGCTGGCCTGCAATGTGTTTCTGAACTACGTGCTCATGTTCGGGCATTTCGGAGCGCCGGCGATGGGCGCCGTGGGTTGCGGTTATGCGAGCGCAATAACCATGTGGCTGATCGCGCTGGTTCTTGCGACTTACATGATGATCAGCCCGCACTACCACAAGTTCCACATCTTCAGGATTGCACCGGTACGCCTGTCGGTTTTCAAGGAGATCATCTACCTGGGGGTCCCGATCGCGATCACGATTACGGCTGAGGCGGGCCTGTTCTCGGCCGTTTCGATATTGATTGGCACACGCGGCACGGAGATAACGGCGGCGAACCAGATTGCGCTCAACTTCTCGTCGACAACGTTCATGATTCCGCTGGCGCTGAGCGGGGCGACAACAGTGCTGGTTGGACAGCTGCTTGGTGCGGGCAGGCATCGAGAGGCTCGAATTTGCGGATTGGCTGGCATCCTGCTGTGCGCAGGAATCATGACTTTGTCCGCGGCATTCCTGCTCGTATTTCGCGACGCTGTCGTCAGCCTGTACAGCAGCGACGTGACGGTAGCCAGAATTGCGATCAGCCTGCTGTTAATGGCCGCTATTTTCCAGATAGCCGACGGTGTTCAGGTGGGTGCAGCCGGTGCTCTGCGCGGTTACAAGGATACGAGGGTGCCGATGGTTGTTACGATGTTCGCCTACTGGGTGCTCGCGTTCCCGCTGGCCTACCTCGCCGCCATTACCTACCGGGCGCCGGCCAACTATATCTGGGCCGGTTTCGTCGTTGGCCTGGGCGTTGCAGCGATACTCCTCACCTGGCGATTCAATCGCCTGTCCCGGGTTGCTGACTGATTAGTGTGGGCCTAACCCTGGCCGAAGTCGGGGCTTTCTCCCGCCAGATACTCGGCTTCCTCAGCGGTGTTTTCGCGCTTCAGCAATTTGTTGCGATGCGGGAAGCGCCCGAATTGCTCGATGATATCCCGGTGCAGTTCGGCAAACTGGGCAACAGTCAGAAATGTTTCGCGCTCGGTGGTTGAAACGGTTTCGGCGAGGCGGTTGTACAGCTCGACCGACTTGGCCTGCACTTTGCGCGATTCGGCGTGTTGCAGCGGCATAAAAAAGAACACGCGCTGTATCGGTGTCAGACCCTTATCCTTTTTTTCCATCGCGCCTTCGACACAGAGACGCAGGGCGAGGTCGTCCTTGGAAAACGCTTCCGCGGTATTGCGGTAAATGTTGCGACGGAACTGGTCGATCAGGATGATCAGGGCCAGGCGGCCGTGCGAATCCACCGCCCAGTGATTGAGTTTTCCGGCACTCGCGGCCTCCACGTCATTCGCAAATTTTTTCTCGATCTCGTGGTCAAAGACCGGGTCCTCACTAAACCAGATCTCCATGCGCTGGTCGATTTGCGGCGCGGACAGTTGCTGTTCCTTAAACCAGAATGACAGGACGGCCTCGATCCTGGCCTGATCTTCGTCAGTGATCGCGGCATCCATACTTTCACTCAATAGTTTTACGGCCATAGCGGAATTCCTGGAAGGTCGCCACTTCAGGCGCCATGTTACTTCACAAAGTGCGAACCCGGTCACAAATCGGGCCGAATCGGGTAATCGGTGGCGCAGAAGCTAATAGACTTTAGCAGATGAAACCCACCGCTACTTGGAAACGATTGGCGTCCGGCATGCGGAATGTGTGTGTCGGTCTCGTTTGCGGTGTTCTCGCAGGTGCATGCGGCGGGCCCGTGGCGGAGCCGGAAGCGGAGCTGCGCCTCTGGGTTGAGCAGGCGCAGGCCGCGGCGGAAGCGCGGGAACGCCAGGATCTCGTCGGAATGATTTCACCGGCCTACGCGGATTCCCGGGGTAACAAAATCGGCGACGTTGAGAATGTGCTGAGAGCGTATTTCTTCCGACAACACACCATTAAGTTGGTGACATCCATTGAAGAAGTCCGCTTGTATGGTGGCTCGGCGGCAGAGATTGACCTGGTTGTCGGTATGGCAGGAAAAAACGACGGTGTCTTCGGGTTCAGTGCGG